>OFQX01000258.1_pt1 | contig 16802 bp, 8 predicted proteins | sample 1542951 | NCBI WGS metagenome assembly OFQX01 (sample SAMN07774215, study PRJEB24372) | wastewater metagenome | isolation source: WWTP Novara (Effluent) | place: Italy: Novara | collected 2015-12
AGCAGAACGGACGCTTGCTCGCGGATAACCTGCCATTCGGCCATCGGATCGCCCTGCGTTAGTGCGCCGTGTTCAATACGTTGAAGTGCTTGACTCATAATATTTCCTCGTCTATGTGAAATTGAATTTGATAATTCCGAAGTAGATAGAGTGCCGTTTGAACGGCAAGCTCGGCATTGTCATCTAGATGACCAAGAGCCAAATTACAATTAATGCAGAGAAGCCCACGAACCTTACCCGTTGAATGATTGTGATCAACGTCAAGTCGGCGAGATGCGGTTGGCTCGTTTTTACAGATAGCACATCTTCCAAGCTGAGACGAAAGCAGTTGCTCATATTGAACGATGTCAATACCGTACCTTAACTTTAACCCTCGACTAGCAGCCTCCCTACGGCGCGACTTATACCTCTCATGTCTATAATCGGACTGATTGCTACGCCATGTCTTAGATCGGCAACTACTGCATCCTTTGCAAGAATAGGCTAGCCCATCCTCGCTCCGACGGAGCTTATAGAAATCTGATGACGGCAGGGTTTTCTTACACTCGCGACACAGGCGAGCATCTTGAATGGCAGGTATCGTCATATCTATTTCTTCACCGCCTTTTTCCGCTTTGCCTCTTCCTGTTCCCAAAGTAACGCCAGCGCTTCTTTGATGACCATCCAAGCCGGTCGCCCGCGTTCAACCATTGCGGCCAATTGGCGCTTTGATTCAAGCGGTACATCCACGCGGATGGTCGGTGATTCTTTGTTGATTTGCATTGCCATAACGAAAGAGAGTATACACGATGATTGTGTAGATAACAAACACAAAAGAAATTAAAAATCCGCCTGCAATCTAAACCCAACAACGGGAAAGCTACAATCTCTTAAAAACCTATCGGCGGCATTCTTGCTCAAGACCGCCGCCGATAGTTTTGCTTACAAACAATCAATTAAAATTAGCCAGAGCGGTAGGTTGCAAATTCTTGCGACTCCCGCCCGAAATCGCAAGAAATCCTGATTACAAAATATCTTTCCAGCGCAGCCGCATCTCTTGGTTTTTAACCCGTATTGCTTCAATCTGCGCACTGCGCTCGGCCAGCCATTGCCGACGAATTTGCGCCGCCTTGTCTTCCGTGGCGGATTTGGGCGACGTGGACGCATTGGCTTGCGGTTGTTGTGATTGCTTAACTAATCTCGCTTTCATTGAGTTCCTTTCCTTCCCGCGTTTTGGCACAACGAGCGGGCCTACCATGAAATATCGCTTATCGCTTCAACTTGCTCAGTAAAACTTGGCTCATTAATAAAATTCAATAAAGCCCGATGCTCGTGAAGTCGCGCAGTTTTAGTTTGAATCTCTTCTCTAATTTCTTCGGATGTTTTCATTGCTACCAACTCCCTTCCGCATACTGCGGCGCAGTTGCCGCAAGCGGCATAAGTTCCGCCTCGATCAACTCTTTCGCTCGCTGTTGCGCTGGCGTCAGCGGCGTACAGTTGGCCTCATAGTCATCAGCCTCGGCATCCCTGAATAGGATTGCCATCCGCTCAGCGTGCAAATCGCGGTACTGCGCGTCGCCGTCTGTGATGCGCACATCAAACTTAACGCGGCACACGCCGCAGAGCAGGCCATCGAGAGGATTGTCGTTGCCGCAATGATCACAAGCCGGAAATTCGTCAAACATCTGACCTCCTTGAGTTCCTACGCGGGAGTCGCCCCCAGTAAGACCGGCGACTCCCGCAGCATCGTCAGCAGTGTGGGCTTGCCGCTGACAAAACGGAGTCTACTTGAAAAGAATTATCGCGTCAAGCAAATATTTGCTTGCGTGCAAAGATTTATTTAGGTAGTATAGAAATTATGGAAGAAGAGATTTTAACAGTAGCGCAGGCGGCGAAGCGGCTGAAAAAGCATCCGGCGACTATTCGCTATCGCTGCAAGAAAGGGCTGATTCCGGGCGCGGTAATGACGCCGTTCGGGAACGTATGGCTAATTCCGGCGTCATCGCTGCTTTTACCAGAAGTTAAAAAGCAAAAGCTTGGACGAAGGCCAAAGAAAGAGGAAGCACAATGATTAAATACGAAGGCTAAACTTAAAAGAGCGGGCAAGAATGAGTAACCCAACCGGCTTCAACGGCACCGAACCCACGCACACGCTTGCCGCTGTGCGTGAAGCAGTGGCCGCATTCGGTCAGCGAGAATTCACTGGTGCGCATCTGATTCACTACCTGAATTGGGAAGAATCCGAAGCTGCTACCTTCGTTGGCAACGCACTGCGGAAGCTTGAGGCGAAAGGGCTGATTGAAACGTGCGGAAAAGTGAAAGGGAAGACATCGCCGCGATTGCTGTGGCGGAGGAAGGAAGATTAGATTGCGGCAAGTAGGGCGAGCAACAAATGAATCGTTTAACGGCGTTTCACAGGCAACCGCCCCGTCGCCGGACGTGAGCTAAACGGATCAATGGCTTGCAGTGGGCGCGATGGCACTGGCTTGCCAGTAATATCGCGCTTCACCGGCAGCAATCGCCGCACGCCGGGAATCTTCGCGGCGACCTGTCCGCCACCTTCGCGCAATGCACGACGCATCCCCTTGACCTTCTTGGGATCGTCTTTTACCTCGCGCTCAAACTGATCTGGCGCAAGCGGTGAAACAAATGGTTCAATATCCGTCAGCACGCCCGGCACAAAGCTTGACGCCAGATTGCCAACGAGCTTGCCCGCATTGGCTCGATCCTTTGACACGCGCTCCACGTCTTTCGACAAGTCTTTCATCGAACTCAGCAGCGGCGTTTCCAACACCTGCTCTTTCGCGGCTTTTGCCGCGCCCCCGTAAATGTCGCCGCCTTTCTTGTTTGCTTCCTGCTGCATCGTCGCCCCCATTCCGAGCGCCATCCCGATTGGCCCGATGCCTTGCAGCCCATACCAGCGGTCTTTGATCTTAATCGCCAGCGGTTGCGCACCCGTCGCGCGCTTCATTGCCTCGCCTTTGTAGTCCTCATCATCATAAAAGCCGGTCATCATTCCCTTCGACGCGAGCGCATAGCCAAGCGCCAATAAGCCCGTACCAACAGTTCCCCGCCCCAGCAATTGCGCGGCTGACCGCTGCTGCGCGGGCGTGAATGCCTTGTCAATCGCGGCCTGGACATCGGCCTTCGACGGCGCACCGTTCTTGTTCGCTGTCCGCCGCGCACCAATGGCACGCGCTGCCCCTGCAACGCCTTTCACTGCACCACGGGCCACGCCAAGCGGCGAGTATTCCAGCGCCCGGAAGACTACGTTCGTTGGCGTCTTGTCGAACGGCAAAACCAGATCAAGCGCAAAATTGCCTTTGTCGCCGATTTTATCCCGGAAGCCCGCGATTCCTTCAGACAACTTGTTGCTATTCCGAAATACCGCCGTCTCTGCCGCAAGTGTGGCGTCTACTTCCATTGCAGGCGTCGGCGCAGCCAAAAGCGCATCCTGACGCTTCTTGATGTCCGCGCGGTTGATTACCCCCTGACGCGCTTCGTTGCGCGCCGTCAGCTTCGCGGCTTCACGGATCGCCCGGTCATACGCGCCCGTGTAGAAAATCTGGTCTTCTGCACCGAGCGAGCGGAACACGAACTTGACGGCCTTGTCCACGACCTTGTTATTAAAGTTGACCTCTCTTGTCTGTAGCGCCTTTGCGATTTCCTCATTGCTGCGCCCCGCCATCGCGTCTTTTGCAGATGTGATGCCGCCCGTCGCGGCTTCGTAGATCGCACGCGCAGAGTCTTCGACGCTCGCGCCTTGCAGTGTGCGCCGTCCGGTCACTGCGCCAAGCATCGCATCGCCCATTGAGCCGGGAATGCGGGCGACTTCTTCGAGGTTCTGGAATGCCGTGTTGCCAATCAGGTTGCGCAAGTGGCTGACAGGCCGGGAGAGCATCGCCGCCTTGCGGATCGCCGTCGCCTTCTCCCAATTCGTCGCGGGCGCGTCCGAGATGGCCTTGAGCCGGTTTGCCGCATCCTGAAAGCCGTTGTAGTCGTTCGCGCTGAGCGCTGCGAACGCTTCGCCCATTGTCGTGCGAAATGCAGTTTCCCGTGCCGGATCGGGCTTTGCCGCCGCGTAAATCTTCGCTTTCTCTGCCGCCGTCGTGTTCGGGTCGGCCACCTTCGCCTTGTCCGCATCGCTCAAGGTCTGCTTGGCCAGATTCTCAGCGGCTTTGCGAACCCACGCCTGCGCGTTGAAATTGGCGGGAATGGTTTTGGGGACAACTGGACGGCGACCGGCGCGCAGATTGTCGAGAATCTTTTGGCCACCGAACATTGTGGCGACCGGGCCGGACGGCTCGTTTTCCAACGGGCCGAAGGATGCACGCTTTGCCGCTGCGCGAATCCGCTCCTTCATCGAAGCTGCCGCTTTCTCCGTGATCGCATCCATTGCCAGCATCTTATCCACGTCCGCAAGCTGCTGCTCGGTGGACTTGGCAGGACGGGCGGGTTTCTCTACTGGCTTGGCTTTTTGAACGGCAGCACGTCCGCCACCTTCGGCACTTCTGCCGTCGGTTCCGGTGGCTCGCTGTTCAACTGCTCCCACCACTGGTCTACTTCGGCCTTCACTTCGGCCTTGATCTTCGCCAGCCGGTTGCGCCTCTCCTGCTCGCTGGGCGCGAGACGCGGCCTGGGCCTTGATTCCTGCGAAGTTTGCATCTGCGCGGGCGGTGCTGACGCCGTATTCGGCGGCGATTTCTCGGAAGGCGTCACGATGCGCAGTGTTGTCTTTGCTGCTGAGTTTTCCTCGTCGGTAGATTTCACGCAGCGAGTTTTCAATATCGTCTAACCGCTCGTCAACCACGAACGCCTCGTAGCCTGCCTTCGCCGTCCGTGCGCCTTCGACCGTTCCCTTGAATGCTGCACGTAATGACGGGTCAATCTGCTCCCCGCGTTTGCGCGCCAATTCCTGCACGGCAAGGAATAAATCTCCCGCTTCGCCGCGTGTCGGTTGGCCTTTCGGCGGAATGTTGTAGACGTAGGGCTTGCCCGTCTGCGGATTGATCTTGCCCGCAAGAGATGGCTGTTGCCCGCCGGACAGTTCACCCGGCCCGAAATTGATCTGGCTTGACCGCTCCTTGCCCGCCACGGCAGCGAGCGCGTTGAGCGTGTCCTGTGCGGCTTCTGTCCACGCCGGATTTACGTAAGGCTCGCCGGTCTTCGGGTTAATTGGCGCATCCGGCAGGCGATACGGTGGCATCTCCGGCAGATCGAGCAGGCGGCGCAGTTGTGGATTCTCTGCCAGCGACGTTTCCCGGTCGCCCCGCTTGCGCGCTGCTTCGCTCAGCTTGCCAAACTGCCCCTTGTATGTGGCATCACGCAACGCACGGCGGCGCTCAATGGGCGGCAAGGCTTCGCGTTCACGTAAGGCGGCTTCGGCGGGACTTACTTCAAGCTCTCTAACATTTCCTCGTCCGCGTATGGCTTCATCTTGGCTCGCAGTTCGGTCGTCCAGCGGCGCGGAGGCTGTCTTACCAGCATCGCCGCTTCCTGATTGCTGAGTTGTTTCGCTAACTCTTCCGGCAGGCTCGCCAGATAGAGCATTTCCTCTGGGCTTAATTTGCCCAGACCGCTTGTCGAAGTTGATGGCGATGAGTTCTGCGGCTCCACCTTGTCTAACTTCATTAACACTCGCTCCTTGCCGATTGGCTTTTAATACCGTGAATCCTTCAGAGCGCAGGTAATTCGCCACGCCCTCATCCCAATTGTTCGTGATGATCAGCTTAGCTCCACGATCCCACGCAGGCAATAAGTATTTGCGGACTTTTTCTATATAAACAGACGGTGTAGCGTCTTCCTGCGTTGCCTTGTTGTAGTTTGATGTAGTGGCGTCGCCCTTGTTAAGGTACGACGTGTCTACAGGCACAAGGTCGCCTTCGCCTGCTTCCTTGCCGATAAGCTCCCATCCGTCGCCCCGACGTACGTCTACGCCCTTCATGCGAGGCCCAGCTTCAAGCGTGCGCTGTGGCGTACTGAAAGTCTGGTTCTTCGATTTTATGAATACTCCGACCTTCCCCTGCACGTTCCCGACGACACCGAATCCCGGCAGCTTAAAACCTTTGCCGCCCATCTCTGCTTGAATTGGCAGGAAGTTAAACGCCTGATTCTGCATAATGGTGTACAGCCCCGCCGTTTCCGGCGAATCCTGCATCTCCACCGGTTCGCCACTCTGCCGCTTGGCGTCAAGGTCTTGCCCCTGTGCGGCCAGTTTGCTCATCCGGTCGCGAAAGTATTGCGTGACCTGTCGGCGGATTTCATTGTGCGTCTCAGCGAACGTCTCACCTTCACGGATGTTGGCCGTTAGGCCGCGCAGATCATTCAGCGTGCGCTCCGCTTCCTTGCCGACTGCCTCCGGGTTGTCGCGGATTTGCTTGTGCGCGATGTGGCGCAGCGGTTCGTACTCGTTGAGAATATCGCCCTCACGAGCGTGGCCTTTCGAGCGTAGGTAATGCGTGTACGTGCCACTGCCTGCGAAGGCATCAATGGTGCGCTTTGTTCCCTTCGCGGCGCGCTCAATCAGGTTGCCCAGCCCTTTAGCGAGCAGGTCGGCCTTATTGCCTTGAATGTTGAACGGGATCAGCTTCCCGATCTCCTGCTTTCGGCGACGGACTTCAGAATTATCAATCAGTGTTGCGGTCAACGGTTCGGTATTTGGGCGATCTGCAAGCGGACGGCTCCCACGGCGCGGCAGTTCGTCGCCTGCGCCTTCGGTGATGCGGTTGGTTTGGGGCGTCAAAATTTCATTCTGATTTTTGAAATTTTGGGATTCGGGCGGATTGGAAAATTTGGAATCCGGTTTTGAAATTTTCGGCTGAACACGCGGAATTTCCGCCGTAGTCCGGGGAACAATGTCCGCAGGCGTGGGGAGCGGCGCGGACAGGTCGCGGGTGGGGGCGGTTTCCTGCAAGTTTACTTGGGAAAGCGGTTTTTCAGCATTGCCAAGTGAACTTTTGGCGCCACTAGCTATCTGCTGCGCTTGCTGGACTTGCGGCATTTGGCGGGCAGCTTCTGGCGCTTTTGGCGCAGGCATTTTCGCCGCTCGTTCCGCATTCCGCTTGGCCACCTGCCAGTTGGTATTCGTGGCAGACTTCTCGCGGGCAAGCTCGGACAGCGCGGCAGCGTCCCGGTTCCGGCGCGCCTCTTTCTGCATCTCCGTGATCGTGTCCATTGCGGACTTGTACTGATCCCGCGCGGATTCCCAATTACCCGCTGCTTCTGCTTCTCCGGCCTGAATCTTGGCGTCGTCAATCGCGCCACGGAATGCTGCCGGGTCGTAAGCAGGCTTCGCCGCTGCCGCCTTCGCGGGCTTCGCTACGCGCTGTGCATTCGCAAGTGCGCCCTGGTATTCCACATCGCCGAGGAATCCCGGCTCAAAATCGGCACGGTTCGGCATACCCGCCACGGCAGGCGCGGCATCTGGCGTCACTGGTGCGGCTGGTACTACCTGCGGCGTGGGCGCGAGCGGTTCAGTCAGCGGCTGCGTGAATCCTTTTTGTGTTTCGAGATTGGCGCGCTGAAAGTCGCCCGGCGTCACGCGAACGCGCTCCGTCGGCCCCACGGCGGTTGGCCGTAGATTCATTGGCGCAGGAGTCTCGCGCGGAATATCGCGCAACGCCTGACGCGCCTGGTTTTGCGCCTGCACATCGGCCAGCTTCGGAGCCATCACGCCGGATAGTCCCGCGCCGGTAATGCCCTGCACTAATGCCTCTTCGGGATTGATTTCACGGCCCAGCGCCGCCTGCGTTCCGGCATACTGCCCGACGTTCGCCAAGCCACCCGCGCCAGCTTCGATTCCCATCTGAACCGGACGCTGCAATGCCGGACGCACCGCCCCTGCAATTCTGCCCGCAACCGGCGAAATCGCCTTTCCTGCCAAAACGGGAACACCGGCCGTCGCGGTGTTGAGTAATGCACCTTTGGGATCATTCTCCCAATCCTGTTGCAATCCGGTTCCCGCCATCAGCGCGGGGACGCCACCCGTCATCGCCAGCGGTGCCATAATCGCAGCGCCGCCAGCCCCCTGCGTCAGTCCTCGCGTAACCTGACTCGCCATTGCATTACGCGCCGCCTGCTCTTCCTGCATTTTTTGCGCAGTGTATTGCTGCGCAGCTTTACCTTCGGCCAATGCGTTCTTGGCCGTATCGTTCATTTCAAGCACGTCACGCACGCCGCTAAACGTGAGCGCGTTTTCAAATGCGCGCTGCCCTGATTGCCCGATATTTTCCAGCCCGGAGGCCACGTCAGAAGCGCGGCGACCAAGAAAACTTTTGCGGTCATACTCTTCACGCGATTTGCGCATTCTGGCATCTCGCGTTTCGCGTTGCTGTTTCACTTCGGGCGCAATGGCTGCATCCAGTCGCGCTGCTTGTGCCATTGGCGCATTTTGTCCGCTCCGAAAATCCAGCAGATTTTCCGCCAGTTTGCGGCCTGCATTGGGAGCCTGCGGACGCTGTTTGAAAACCCCCGGACTAGCGTTGCGCTGCGGCTGCGGTGTCGTTTTTCTGGCTTGATACGCCTGCAGCAATGCCTCAATTTCAGGATCGGCAGATGACGAATCGCCGCCAACCTTGTCCATATAAGCTCGCGTTTCCGCCGGTGCGCGATCAGTGCCGAATTTGCGCACATTCCCCGGCCCCCAATTGTATGCCGCCGACGCCTTGCGCTGGTCGCCGCCAAAAGCATCAAGCTGCTGCTTGGCGTACCGGACGCCGCCCTCAATATTCTGATTGATATGATCTGGATCAACCTTCAAATCCCGCGCCGTTCCGGGCATCAACTGCATTGGCCCTTGCGCGCCGACTCTGGATTTACGCTGACCCTTGATCACGTCAGGTTTGTATGCGGATTCAGCGCTTGCCATCCGATCAGCAAAATCTTCGGGAACGCCCTGACGTGTCGCTTCTTCGCGCACCTTTTTTTTGACGTAACCAGAGAGAACGCGGTCAATCTCAGGATCAGAAGACTGTCTTGGGTTCTGTGGCATAATTTCCGCCTTACTGAATCTGAATTCCACTCCCCTGAATGCGACGAATGGCAGTCTCGCGATCAACGCCCAGTTTGTTCATTACTTCATCAACAAAATCGGGCGCAACCTTGGCGCGTGGCGCACTTGATTGGCTACTTGCCCCGCGTCCGCCAACAACGCGCTCGCCTGCTTTTTTCCGCGCTTCATCTTCAGTGTATCGCCGAATGTCTGATAGTTCACGCTGCTGCAATTGCTGTAGTTCATTCTGCGCCGCGATCACCATTTGCTGCCGTTTCTGACGCAATTCGTGGACAGCCTGCTGCGCTTGCGTCAAAAGCTTCAATCCTTCCACGTCTGATGGATCAGTGGGCGGATTCTTGAGCACTTGCTGATATGCGGTAGGCAATACGCTAATGTCCGGTTCCGCATTCGGATTTGCCAAAACTTCCTGATACTGACGGGGCAGCTTTTGACGAATTGCAGCTTGCCGCCCCGGATCGTTGAAAGATTCCATCGCGATTGACTCTACCGAACCCTCATCAGCAGCGCGATCTGCTTCCGCATCTCGCAGCGTCATCGGCTTTTCTGCCGGATTAAATCGCTCAAGCCACGTTCTGGATACGGGATCATAAATGCCGCGTGACGTATTCAGTAGACCTTGTGGCTTTGGCGTTGCGGTTGAACCCGCCGGACGCTGCCAGATTGGCTGTCCCGTTTCTTGGTTGTACGTTCCCCATGTTGCTTCACCAACACGCGGCGCACTTGCCCGTTTTAGTTGAATTTCCTTCAATCCCGCATCGGCAGTTGCTTCGCGCTCCTGCAGGCCACCCATTCGCACTTTTCGCGCCTGTTCAGTTTCAACATCGCGCCGCCCCTGCTGCGTCATCATTTCGCGTCCGCGCCCCGCATCAAACACGTCTTCACGCGCCGCCTGTGGATTCGCCACGCCATTGATGCCACCGCCAATAAAACCACCAAGCATTTGCGCGAGATTTCCGCCACCAGCATTGCGCTGCGCCCCTGCCAATCCGCTCAGCAAGGTAGTTTTCAAGTCACGCTTGAAACCGCCACCTTGCTCTTTGCCTAAAAAATTCCCATCCGGCCCGCGCTTCGCTCCCTGCATTACGTCGTTAAATCGCTCAAAGTCATAGGGCGAATAGGGAACAGATGGCCCGCGATTTGGCAACCCCGGTATTTGCACATTTTCTACGTTTGCATTGGGATCATTTCCCGGCAATCCGCCACGCGAGACAGGCGTTGGCGATCCCGGCACGTCCGGCAAATTCATCGCACCATCTGGCCGATTTGGCATAGATTGAATGCGCGTCGGAAGCGTGACAGGCTCTACCGTCAGCGGCGCATTCGGTTGTTGCGGCATCGCTGCAGGTTGCAATGGTTGACGAGCAGGCTGCTGCGCTCCGGCCATTTGCGACATTCGACCAAGATCAAACGTCGGCACGCCACGATTGCCCGCAAACCCCGGCGTGATGACCTGTTTGCGTTGACCGTTTCCCGCTGGCAAGCCAATTGCGCCCAAAATCCCGCCTTGCGCGCCACCTGAAGCGCCGTCCTCATCTTCGGCCATTTCGTCCTGCCACGACCGAAACTTTTGAACGCCGCGACCAATGCCTTGCGCGCCAGTTTTTATGCCGCTGCCGATCTTGCCAAGCGCGTTACCGATTGAACCTAGTCCCCACATAATTCATCCCTAAAGAAAAAGGGCGACTCTGAAAAGAGCCGCCCAAGAGGAAGTTCATTGTGTCCTAAAGTGTTTTGCATTTAGAAAACGAGACGCACGCATTCTACTATTTCGGCGGCGGAATCGCAATCGCCCGTTTTGTGAAAACAAGCGTGTCGCGATTGAACTCATACAGCGGAAAATCCTTTTCCTCAACGCCCGCCAGTTTCATCGCCGACGCCATTTCCGCCTGCAGCTTTGCCATTGCGGATTGCTGTAGCGACTGCTGCGCCTCAAACTCCCGCTTAAGTTCGGCCATTCGCAGCGCCGCAAGTTCCACGTCTTTTGACAAAAGACGCGCCTTGTCAGCGCGTACTTCCGGGATGGAAAACGATTCAGGTAAGGGCGCGGTTTTTTTTTCGTCCACCTTTGGCGCGGGTGTCGGCGTCGGTTTCGCCGCGTTCTGCGGCACGTCTTGCGCAAGTGCCAAGCTAGCCAGCGCGACCAGTAAACAAACCAAAATCACTTTTTCTAAGGTTTTCATAAATCTCCTATGGGATAAGCCGCTCGCCGCGGCGGATTAAAAACACGCCGAAGTTCGGCAAGGTGTCAAAGTTGATTTGTACGCGGCTCAGCGGTTGCGCCATCGGTCTCGGCGCTACGGAAACTGTGATGTTTCCACCTGCGTAGGTGCCACTGGTGACAGCGTCACCAAAGATGTTTCCTGCATATTTGACGTCGTACGCGTCTCCGTTCGACAAAAACGAAGACGGATCAACACTGACGTTGTTGGTCGAATTGTCCCAGCGATAAATGATCAACCAAGCCAGGTTTGCGTCATATTCGTTGGGGAGAATTACAATTTTATTTGAGGAAGGGATGACAGGCGGCGTGCCAGACACTTCCGTCCCGGCAGCGTCATAGCCCAGTGCTTGCCATTGCGCAAAACTATTGGACGTTACAGAACCAGTCGAACCGGCCTTGTAGTAGTTGCCGCTTGTGCCTCGGTAGAATGTGTTGGTGTTGACGATGAAATCTGAAGCCGGACGGCCAGACGAACGCGTCAGATTGATATAGTTGCCATTGCTGTCATTCTTTTGCAGAAAAGTGTTCCCGGTGACGGTGCAACCACCGGAAGAAACCTCGGACACGACCACCGGTGTCGTCGCGTGCAAGTAGTTGCCAGTCAAGGCAATCACCGAAGACGACAGACCGGAGGCGACAATCGAAACGTTTCCGAGATTCCAAGTGTAATTATTCTTGATCTCGCAATTCGCATCGAGCGGCCCCGCCAAAAAAACATCATTGCCCTGCTCGTTGGCGTCGTTCGCCCAGACAATGTTCCCGTCCACAACCAGGCCAGTGATACTGCCACTGGAATTGATCGAATGCCACTGGTAATTTCCGAAACCGCCAAACCCCACATTATGTTTGGCCAGCTTGTTGGTTGCACTACCAACACTCTGAATATAGGCTGGATAACCGTGGCCTCGATCTGGCGCCACCCATCCAATATTAAAACACAAATTGCCGTAGATGACGGCATTTGTCGCACTCGACCCGCTGAAGATTCCCTGCCCGGAATCGTAGCTAATATTGTTTATGAGCTGGCTGTTTGTCGCCGCCAGCCAAATGCCATCATTGTGACGACCCGTCGGCGGGTTGCTGTCCGTAGTGTCGCTGACACGCTTGGCTGCGTGTGTCGTCTTGACGACCAGATTCTGAACTCGCAAATAGTTTGACGTGAAGCCACTCATCTCTTGCGAAAGGATTGGCCCCTTGATCCGCGCCGTCGCCCCCGCCGAATGCGATGCGCCAGATGTTCCGTCTAATCCACGAACACTCACATTGAAATTGTTTGGCCCCGTCGAAGACCCGTTCTTGTTCAGATCAATGGATTCATTGTCAATAACGACGCGCGTACCACTGTCCGGCAAACCTGATCCGTCCACGAAATCTATGGAGTTTGTGGACGCGTTAATGGGACTGGCCAAAGTCCAGACCTTGTTCTCATCAATCACGGCACGCTCGCCCAGATACCCACGAATCACGATCAGATTGCCGGAAGAACCGCCAATTCTGGTTTTGCACGATCCGTAATAGATACCGCCGCGCATCCAGACCACGGTGTTGGCTGTGCTGATTGCCGCAGGTGGCGTTGTCGCGCAAAGCTGGGAGTACGTGTAAGGATTACCAAATGAGCCGTCCCCGGTTCCCGTCGCCGTCGGCGAAACGTACACCCAGGCGGGCGGCGAATTCGTCGTTGTCGAAACGTTCGTATACGTCGCCGTGGAAGTGGAAGAGGTGTTCGATGACGAAAACGCCAAGCCGATGTAGAGGCTGTCTGCAAAATTGATTCGCAGTGAACCTCCCAGGTTTAGCCAGGTCGAGCCATCTGAAGAATAACCCGCCTGCACCGCCCCACCAGTTCGCACCAGGCGCACGTAATACGGCGCACGCAGTGATTGATTGGAAGCTTTTGTTATTGTCGTTTGTCCGCCAAAGAGCTGGCGGTAGCGAAGTTGGATTCCACCGGAAGGAGTCACACAAATGGCAATGTGAATAGCGTCGGCGTTCAGTGTTTGCCGCATCATCACGCACGCTGGCGCGTTTGCCTTTGCTGCGTTGTTTGTCGCAACGCGCGCGCTGATCGAGGCGTTGTCTTTGGCGTTCAGATAAGCGTACCGAAAAGCATCGGCGCGCCCGACAATATCAAAGCCTCCTGCTGCCAGCGTGTACGTGCCGGAGGATTCGGAGGCTGAGCCGGAAACACCGACCGTTCCAACGTCCAGCGTTAGCCAGTTGGCCGGAAGCTGCGCAAAAGCGTCCGTCGCCAAAAAGGCAATCAGGAAAAACAAAGAGCGGAAATGTTTCATCTTAGTTCTTGAAGAATTTAATGATGGGAATACTGCTCAGGCTCGACGAAGTCAGCGTCCCCAGTGTGGAAGGGAGCGCGCCGGACGACGCCGAATTCGCTGCCGTGCCGACAAAAAACGATCCCTGGTTGTAAACCGAGATCAGGTTCGAATCATAGGAATAACTTCGGACAGTAGCTGTGGTGTTGTCCGCCGTCCAGGCAATCAAGTAGTAGCCCGGCCCGACAGTGCAGGAAGTAATTGTTACTGTCTGCGTGCCACTCCAGGGGCTGACGGTATCGGTTGACAGCGTCCCTGAATAACAAGAACGCGTGTTTCCGTCGTCGGTGTACAGGCCAATGCTGGCGGTACCGCTGGCACTGACAGTGACACCATTGATGGCCACGCGATCAAAAGTAATCGCACGATCCAAAAAGATACGTGCCACCCGCACCTGATTGGCAGTTCCGGAAACCGCAACATGTGCAATCGTCGAAGGCATTGCTGCCGCCGGGAACCAGTAATTACCCGAAGTAGCATACGTTGTGCCACCGCCACAGCCTGCCGCCGCCTGAACAAAATTGCCGTTGGCGTCAATTTCTACGCAGCGGCCACTGCTGAGCGTTCCAGTGGTCGTCGCTAGCTTGGTGCCATTCCCCGATAAAGAAGCCGAAGCAAAAGCGGATAATTGCAAATTGCCGGTAGCATCGGTCAGTGTGACTGCGCCACTTCCGGCGATGATCGCACTGGCAAAGGTGGCAATGCCGGTGTCATCCACCGACCAGCGAGTTGCAAACGAGCCGCCATCTACGCGGCTCTGCATTTGAAAACTGGACGCGCCCGCGTTGGAGGAAGGAACCGTCCTCGCACGCCAGTCAATCGTATGCCCAGTGCCATCGTAAGAACTGCCTCGCCATATCAAATTTGGCGAGTTCCGAAAACCGTTTGACACTGGCGTGTCGGTTACCAGCAACAGGCGATCCGCACCGGATGTGGTGCCGCCACTGATCGTCTGCTGACCAGTAAAGGTCTGGGCAAGGTTTATCCCCGCCAGTGTGTAATCCGCGTCTTGCGGCGTCAGCACCCGCACCGTTCCCGTAGAAAGTCCATCCACTTCAAAACGAATTTCTTTTGTCGGATCGGCTGATCCTTCGACAACGGAGGTCGTATCAACAACCGGCAGAGAACTGCCGCCAACGCTGGACAGGTTGACTTCCGTACCGTCATCCTTTTTGAAGTATAGATTCGACACGCCCGCGTTATTTTTTGCGTAGAGGTAAACATTGTCAGCCGGCGGAGTGCTGGCAGATGAAATTTCTGGCAACCGTAACCCGTTGTGGTCAATCCCCAGACGTTCGGTGATTGCGCCCGCGCTGTTGACTGTCGTAATGAAGGCGCGCGAGGTGCGCGAAGCATGCGTAACGTTTGCCCACTGGTAAGCAACCCCGCCCGCCAGTGTCGAAGCCGTGGTGGAGGTTTCGATGTAGAAGTCAGCCGCCGCCCCAATGTTGTTTGCTGGGGTTCCCGAGCTGTTTCGGATAATCCCCAAAACCTCATCTGTCGTACTCGTCGAAGACGGATTCGTCGTCAGGTTGACAACGCCGGTTCCGGCGGGCAACACGTTGACGTTGATATTGTCCGCGCCAGTGCCTGCCGTATCGGCAGAGAGATTAATTTCCGTGGATGTGGGTGCCAGGCTGAGGCGCACATAGTTACTGGTGTCGGTCTTCGTGCCATAAATATTGAAGACCTGATTGTTTGTGGAATTCGATTGCTCCATCGTATCGGGGTCGGCTCGCTCCAAGGGCGAATTCCCGAACGTGGTCGAATTGCTGCGGTAAGGCAGCCGTCCATCCGTCGAATTAATTGTCGTGCCAGCACTGCCGGAGCAGGAACCGAAGACGGGCGCAGCGCCATTGGTCGAAAGCAGGCAGAGTGTGCCAACGCCGCCTGCTGCTGTGACCTGCACGACGGCAGTACCGTTGCCATAAAGAACGCCGTTTGAAGTAAAGCTGGTCGCGCCTGTTCCGCCGTCGCCAACCGCCACTGGCCCGTTCAGGGAGATCGTATTGCTGACGCGAGTGAACTGACTGGAAAAGGTCAGCGGATTTTCGTAGGTGGCATAACTCAGCGCGCCACCAGTCGTCACGGTCACCGCTTGCGTGGAAACTGGCAACGCATTTGGCATCGTCCAGACCACATCTGCTGCCAAACTATCTGGCGCTTTCAATCCGAAAACGCTTGTGCCATTCGCGGCCAGCTCGGCCATCGAAAGCTGATACGTGTTTCCGGCTGACGTGCCGAAGGGCTGAAGCACAAGCTGCGTGCTTTCAATGGCCAGCGCTTCCTGCACTGTACCACCCTGCTTGGCGACGCGAACGACCATTCGGCTTTCCCGATCCGCATCCGTCGCGTTCTTCCAATTGAAACCAAACCCACCTAAATCGCGGTCTGTAGTGGTCGAAGACTCGGCCTTAAAATTCAGCGCCGTGCCAAAACTGGTTGCTGGCGTTCCGCTGGTGTTGTGGGCAAAGGTAAAAACATTTGTAAAAGTGCTAGTAATGGCAGAATTCGCCGTAAACGTGCTGGCGTTTGTTCCCACGTTAAGCGCCAGGTTTGACGATGGAGCAGTCAACGCATCCCAGGCCGTGGCCGCTGATCCTGAGCAGGAGCCGAAGACGGGCGCAGCCCCGTTGGTCGAGATCAGGCAGAGCGTACCGACGCCGCCTGCTGCTGTGACCTGCACGACGGCAGTCCCATTGCCATAGAGAACGCCATTTGAAGTAAAGCTACCAGCGCCTGTGCCGCCGCGCGCAACCGCAAGCGTTCCCGTCCACCCCAGAGCATGTGCCGTTCCACCGCTGGCGACCGTCACGTTCGTGTCATTCGTGAAGGTCTGCGTTGCGCCAGTCAGTCCATTCAGCGATGTAATCCCACTACCACCGCCGCCACCGCTTGGAGCCGCGCTTGTCCAGTTCGTGCCGTCGCTGGTTAGCACGTTCCCTGACGTACCCGGCGCAGCCATCGTGAAGGCGGACGCCACAAAGTTCGTGCCGTTGCCTCGCGGAATTGTACCCGTCGCAGCGACGCCGCCAATTGTAAAGCCAGTCGTGAAGCTTGGTGTGATAATCGTCGGCGTGTTATTGCCCATCACCAAACCAGAACCGGTTTCGTCAGTAATCGCGGAAAGGAAATTGGCGCTGGATGGTGTAGCAAGAAACGTTGCGACACCTGTTCCTAGCCCGCTCACGCCTGTGCTAATCGGAAGCCCCGTCGCATTCGTCAACGTCACGGATGAGGGCGTACCACCAGCACCATT
>OFQX01000259.1_pt1 | contig 16767 bp, 19 predicted proteins | sample 1542951 | NCBI WGS metagenome assembly OFQX01 (sample SAMN07774215, study PRJEB24372) | wastewater metagenome | isolation source: WWTP Novara (Effluent) | place: Italy: Novara | collected 2015-12
AATAATAATAATAAATACGTATGCGCGTATACTCTCTATAGGGATGAAATCTATTAATCTATTAATCTATCTCCCTTTTTGGGGGGAAAATTTGAATGGCGATCATTGACAAATAACTGGCCAGCTGGTAAATATTAGTCATGACCTGGCAGAGTTCGGGAGGGGCGTTTCCAGATTGTCGCACTGGATTCAATCATCGATGGGCGCAGGTCAGATGGGTCAATAACTCTCATACAATGTTTATTCGGGCGTGCCGTTTGTGCGATGCGGTCCTAACTGGGATCGTTGATACGAGCACTGGAATAGTCAGGGTTAAACGCATACTTAATGAGGCTACGACTACTCAACCAAGCAATGAGAGTACCAATCCCCATGAAATGGAGGGAAAAACAAATGAAAAAGAAGAAACCAAAGGGGAAATGCTGAAAACATGGTCATAATTAGCACTCATCAAAAACGATGCTATAAATCAACGATCCAAAACAGTGTTAAGAGCTATAATGAGCGCTACCGTCGAGGTCAATGTAATGCACTGTTTATTATCAGAAGTTAAATTAACACGGTCAAACATAATCAGCACTCAAAACAATCGGCGGGAAGCCCCCCCGTACAGGGGGAGGGTAATCGACCCCCACCCCTATAATCATGATCTAGTCCCCCCTCTAAAAATAATGGAATATCCCAAGGTGGTTAAATGAAATGGACAAAGCGCAGCAGAATCAACCGTAGCGAACGTAAGCGGGCCAATTTGGAACGATCAGACCCCGCATGGCTGAAAGACACGCAGGACGGGGTTGAGAAGGTCGTACGGGCATTTGAGCGGTTGAGTGGGATGAGGGTATGTTCATGCGGAAGGTTCCCGATCCATAGCCCGAAGGAATGTGTGGTTAAATGAGGTTATATTGACATTATTGGCACATTGGCATATAAATATAGTAGATGGCTGATTTCTCCGCATCGTCTGACCCCACCTCGATAGAAATCCCTGGAGAAGTGATAGCGGCTGGAGAAGACGGGAAGGTTTTCCCGTTTTCGGCGTTAGAGGACAAGTTTCTGGTGGCTTTATCGGAGACGCACGACATTCAGCTTGCTGCTGAGAAGATTGGCAAGAGCATGGAATGGGCGGCGCGGTTCTTTCGTAAGCCGAAGAATCGGGAATGGATATCGCTTAAGAGCAGACAGCACGCGGCGAAGTCTGGGACGACGGTGGAGTGGTGGTATGCGTTCGGGCGGTCGGTGTTGGCGGGGAAGTTTGAGTGGTGGGAAGGGGTATGTTCCAGTTGCGGGTGCAAGGTGAAGACGTATCTGGAGCCGATGAACGAGCGGACGATGGATTGTTATTTATGTACGGCTCCTGTGCTGATGACGGCGAAGGAGATCAAGATAGCTCCGACTCGGGAACAGATCACGGTTTGGCAGGAGCTGGGGGCCAGATGCGTGCCGAAGATTGAGCGGATTCAGCACGAGTTTACGGACGCTGACTTCATATTTACGGCCCGCAATTCGGCTGGGACTGGCGGGGAAGAATGAGCGTAACATTCGCTCCTTCGAAGGAAACCAGAAGCAAAATCCAAAGATTTACGCTCCCGCTTGATCTGACCCCGAAACAAACGATTATCGACAAGACACAGGCCCGATTTAAGATTATCCGAGCAGGACGAAAATTTGGGAAATCTACCTACGGAGAATATGCCTGCATTAAAGCGGCTGGTAAGCCGGGAAGTGTCGTGTGGTTTACGGGCCCGACATTCCATCAGGCTAAACTCATTGCTTGGAAAGAGTTCAAGAATTACATTCCTCGTGAAGCCCTCGCCAAAAAGCCGAATGAAACCGATTTGTACTTTACGCTTAAGAACGGTTCTGAGATTTATGTCATGGGGTCTGACAACCCCGACTCCCTCCGTGGTCCTGCTCCTGACCATGTGGTGATCGAAGAGGCCGCCATGCACAAGCCGGAAGTATGGTTCGAGGTCATACGCCCGAACCTGACGGCGAAGAAAGGGTCTGCTGATTTCATCACCACGCCCAAAGGGTTTAACTGGTTCAAGGATCTGGAAGACTCCGCTAAAAAACAGATCGTCGATGGTTCGAAGGATTGGGCGGTGTTCCATTACACGATTTATGACAATCCTCACATCAGTCGTGACGAGATTGAAAGCGCTCGGAAAGACTGCGACTCTGATGCCGTGTGGCGGCAGGAGTACATGGCGGAATACGAATCGTCCGTGGGGCGGGTCTTTTCGCAGTTCTCAGATGACCGCCATTGCCGAAGGTTGACGTTGCCTAATGGCATCGTTGACGTATACCGAGCTATTGATTGGGGCCAGCGTGACGACACCGCCTGTTTGTGGGCGTACATTGCCGGGAACAAGCTGTTTGTCTACCGGGAACATTTGCAGAACGACACTGAGGCATCCGTGCAAGGGCGGCTCATCCAGAACAAAACAACCCCAGGCGAACGCGTCCAGTGGAACATCATCAGCCACGACGCGGCGAAGCAGGACGCGGAGATGCGGGGCCTGACCGTGAAGTGGCATTTTGAGAATGAGGGGCTTCGTCCCATGCGTCTATCCAGCCGTGACAAGCAGTCCAGCCGCCACATGATCCAGCGTCTTGTGAACGAAGACCGATTGATTATTGATCCGTACGCCTGCCCGAAACTCCGCAAACAGCTTTTAGCGTACGAGTGGAAAGACACGACTATGGAAAAGACCGAGGACGGGCACGACGACGCGGTGGATGCGCTTCATTATCTCGTCGAAGGGCTCCAGAGCGTTCTCTTTCTCGATCATTCCGAGGAAAAGCCGAAGGATTGGGCTGAACTCAACAGGTTGGCGAACCAGGAAATGAAGAAAATGTCTAATCACAAATATAAGATTGACGTGGAAGAAGAAGAAATGGCGTTTGCGTACGCGGACACGCCTGCGGGCTATTTATGATGACCGAACAACAGCAAACAGACCCAGCCATTGACCCGTCTATCAAAGACCCTCTCTTAGAGATCAAAGAAAAGGTCGATTTCTGGAGAAGCCGTCTTAATTACCAGCTCAATCAGTTTAATGACATGGCGAATTTGTGGAGACTCATCAAGCCCAAACGCTCCGGCGATCTTTCAGGGTTTGCGAACCCGCAACTGACCGAAACCATGCGGGCTACTGAAACGATCGCCACGTTCTTTTATCGCGCCCTGACCTCTGCCAGCCCGAACTTTTCTTTGGTGTCAATGAACCCGAACATTACTCAGGAACAGCTTTGGAAATCAGAGGCGGTCATTAACTGGCAGAAAAACGCGACTGGATATAACCGGAAACTGATGAAAGCATGTCGTTCTGCCGCCCTGTTCGGCGTTGTTCCGGTTGAAGAACCATGGGTTGTTAATGGGAAATATTGGGAATCAACGGATTTCATGCCTAAATCGCTGATTCAGATGGCCTTTGATCCACTTTGCTTTGACATGGCCCTTTCAGGTTGGCATTGCGTGATCGAGTATGTGACGGAAGATTATCTGCGGATGCTTTATAAGCGTATGCCGAATGTCTGGAGCGCACAGGCTATTGAAGAAGCCATTTCTGCGTCTTCCAGCACGAAGAACTTGTCTCCTGAACTTCTGTCGCGGTTTACCTCTGCTGGGTACAGCACTTACGCGACAGCGGGATCGTCAGTCACTTCCAACATTTACGAACTGAAATGTTATTACGGGATGCTGAAAGAAGATGATTCGCTGGGTGAGTGGTGCGTCGCCACAATCAATGACGTTAAAACAGTCAAACTATACCGTTCCCCTTATCCTCGCCGTAACTTCGTTTTTGGCAATATCAATGAATTTGAGTTTGAACCGTATCCGTATGGAGTTGGAAAAGTAGCTTTGCAGACTCAGCCGGAAATGAACTCAAACAGGGGCCGGATGCACGACGTTCTGACTTTCTCGTTTTTTAATCAATGGGTCGCCAACCGCGCCGCCAACATTAAATCCAAAGATTTGAAGATGAAGCCTTGGGGTCTTGTTCAGATCGATGGAGACGTGGAGCAGTCCCTAAAACCGCTACGGCCTCAGATTGAAGGCGTAAACATCGGGCTCGCCATGGAAAACCTGATGAAGTCGGAGTTCCGAACGACCGTAGGTGCCCCCGACAGCTTACAGGCCATTGTCACTCAGGCAACCGCGACCGAATCGAGCCTTGCTCAATCCGAAGCGGTTCGTAGGCTTTCCGTGGCGGCTGAGATATTCTCCGAATCTGTTTTGCGGGAACATATTTCAAAGATGCACGAGAATAATATCACTTTCTTAGACCAGCCGTTTATTGTGTCTGTTACGGGCGATTCTTCTCCGTTAAGAATTTTCCCTTCTGACCTTGCCCCAGAAGTGGAAGTCATGACCAAGGTTGTGACGGACAAGGATTTTCGCCCGCAACGGAACAAGGATCTTCTTTCATTCCTGCAGGTCATTACATCCATTCGAAACCAGAACCCTCAATTAGGGGAAGTCGATCTTGAACCTTTTGTGGAAGAATTTGCGAAAGGGGTTGGAATGAACCCGAAACGGGTCTGGAAATCAATTCCCTCTTTGCCGGGGTTGACGTTGCCCCCCCGCAACGCACAACCCGGCGCAAATGTCCCAAATGCCATGGATAGGGTAAGTGCCATGCAAGGGCAACTACAAGCCATGCGGTCTAACGCTGGAGCAATAGGAGCAGCCGCAAACGAAATGTCGCAAAGAGAGGAAGTCCCCGCATGAACCGAGAATCCCAGCTTCTTGTGCATCTTCAAGGTCATGCAGGATATAAAATTCTGGAAGATTTATGGCGAATCCGTTTTGCGGAAATTCAAGAAAAACGCGATAAAGCCGCGCAACGTGGGAGCGAAACCGCCTGGCGATATTGGGCGGGCATTGAAAAGGGTTTCCGGGAAGCGGTTGTGACGCTGGAAGCAGAATTGGCAAGCATGGAAAATGAAGTGGATAGGGAACAATCAGACGAACGCTTTTCGGCGATTGCTGAAGAACTTAAAGGAGAAACTGTATCATGATCCGAAGACTTGTTGTTTCTATTTTTGTCCTTTCCATGGCGGGAGCCGCACACGCTTTCACCCCAGTTGTATGGAAAAGTTCGTTTACTCCGTCGGCTGTTACAACTAAGAATTTGTGCGTAAATCAGAATGGTTTTTTACATTCGGTGTGTGTCAGTTCCCCAACCGCTGCGCCGTCCTTGGTATCTGTTTATAATTCGAGCGGATCGGCGGTAAATCCGATTGCGATTATCGACGGGACAAAATACGGATGCTTTGAATACGACGTGCTGGCTTCCACGGCGAATAAGGGACTGACTTACAGCAATTCGTCTACGGCCAATATTACGATTATGTACCAGTGCTATTGATATAGTTCTTTCTTAATTTCATAGGCGTAAAAAGAAAACAGGCAGTGAGGTGCCTCACCATCTCGCCGCCTGTTTTTTTGTTGGGCCAATAACGCCGCCGCCCAGGCGAAGTAGTAGGGCGTGAATGAAAGGAAACCATGCAATCAGACACAGAAACAATCGACCCGATTACGGGTGAAGCGACCGGAAAAACAGGTACGGAATCCACCGGACAGGGGGATGTCGCCCCCCAAGCCTCGCAAGGGGAACAGGATAACGCCGGACAGCCGCAAGGCGAGTCCGAGGACGGCAAGGAACAAGGGACTGAAACTCGCAGACCATTCCGCTCGAAGAATCAGACGATTTATGAACTTCGTCAGAGAATTCGGGAACAGGAAGGGACATTTACTCAAGAGCTGACACAACTGAAACAACGGCTCGAAGAAATGGCCCGTGCAACAACCCGAGGACAGAACCAAAAACCTTCGCGGACGTTCTGGGAAGCTCCCGAGGAAGTCTTAGACGAACGGATCACCGGACATCTCTCTGAAATGGAAAAACGCATTTTAGATCGGATGGAACAACGGGATACGCAGAGTCAACAGACCGCCCAATGGAAGCAGGAAACGTCGGAGGCCGTTAAATTCATCACCAGTCAGAAAGAATTGATTGAGGACGACCATAAGGACATTGAGGAAATCATCAGATCGACTCCTGAGATGCAACAGATGAGTCCAATGCAACGGGCGAAATATGCGCTGTTTCTCTGGAAAGAAGAACGGGGAATTTCAGACAAATCTTCTTTGAAGTCCAAAGCCGCGACGGTTGTTGGTGGGCCGCACGGACAGGGGCCAAAAGAATTGACGGAGTCTGATATTACCAAGCGTCTTGATGAGTTTCCGAAAAATGTAGCGAATTGGACTCCAGAAGACCACAAAAGATGGAACTCTCTGGAAAGCGAAATCATGAAATCTAAAGGCGGAAGGTGATGGAGTCAATATTAAATTAAGGAAAGCCTACCATGGCTAATGAAACAGGACTTGATTCAACTGGCGTATCAACGAGTTTACCAGCTTGGCTAAGGACCAAAGCTCTTAAAGCTCGTTATGGTGCGTCGAAAATCTGGAAACATGCTTACAACGCGGTAGAAGGTGATCCGTTAGTGATTGGGAATATCAAGCGGGCGGGTAATACCGTTACGCTCCAGATTTTCCCGACGCTGACCCCTTCGGCTATTTCCACTACCGATGGAAGCATGACGGACACCGAAGTTTCTCCAACGGCTAAATCAATCACCATTGACAAGTGGTACAACGTCTCGATGAACCTCGTCGATATCGTTGATTTCCAATCTATCTTGCAATGGGAGACTGAGTTTTCCGAAGGGGCTGGTAAATCCATGTCGCAACAGATGGATGACAGCGTTCTGGCTCTGGTGCAAACGTTGACAACCAACATTGTCGGAGACGGCGCAGGGGGTCTTACTGACCCTCTTATTTTGCAGGCTCAGACAAAGCTGGATAACTTGGAAGTTCCAAAAGATGAACGGTGTTGGGGCATTGGTACACGCGCTCATGCCGATCTTCTGGGAACCGATAAGTTCACGCTGGCGAATGTCACAGGGTTCACAAAGGGCGTTCAAGTTGAAGGCGGGCGGGTGGTCGGGCTGTACGGGACTCCGGTCGAAGTTACTTCACGTATTACAACGGCTTCTGCCAATATTCTCGATAATGTGTTGTTCCATCGGGAAGCCTTTGGTGTTGTCATGCAGAGGGACTTCAAGCTGGAGAAATTCGCGCGGACTCAGTACGCGACTAAATACGGCGGTTCTTGCCTTTACGGCGTATCTGTCCTACGGGACAACAACGCTGTTTGGGTTAAGAGCGCGGCGTAAGGATGGGAAATACTATGAATAAAATCATCGGGCTTCTTGTCCTTGGGGTGTTTTTAATGGGAACCTTTGCTCACGCGGGCGTACGTGGTGCGAAGCCGTACAAAAGCATCATGTTCTCCGCGACAGCACAGGAATTATGCGGCGGACCTGGCGTGGTATATGGGATATGGAGTTCAACGGCGGCTGTTACGGATTACGTTGTGTTACGTGATTCTGGGACTGCCAACACTTCGTCCACTGCGGCGATCCGTGTGTCTCCTTCTGCTACGCTGGCGACTCAGACCACGTTTGATCCTCCGGTTCAGTTTGTAAACGGAATCAGCATCAATGCTCCGGCTACGACTAATTGGACGACCATAACGTATGAGTGCGGTCGAGTGATTCAAGGGTATTAACAGGGGAATCTCCGGCAGGGGGGCAACCCTCTGCCGGGGGTTACTTAAACCATGTGGGATTCTGGAATTGGGATATGCGTTGGATGCGGGGTTGAATCAGACCGTGACGCTGCGGGCCGGTGTGAATCTTGTTTTCGTAAAGGCGTGTCATTTAAGCAACCCGTCTTGAAAACAATGGTTCACCTTGCCGGGAATGATTATGCGTCCGAAGCGCATATCCGTGACATCCGATCAAGGCGCTTGGACACTAAGACCGGGAAAATGTATTACGAAAAAGGAAAGACGCTGTACTTTCATTGAGGCATTATGGCGACTAAAGCGGAATTGAGACTTTCGACCTACAGGCTAATCGGGGAAGACGATCCCGCCGATGCGACGAATTCAACGCCCACAAACACGCATTTTGCTTCGACGGAAATAGATGATTATATCCAGCAGGCGATCACGCTTCTTGGGACGGAAATGGAATGGATGTTCCAGATATCAGAGGCTCCTGCCGTTCTGGATCAGGCTCTTTATGAACTTCCCTCTGATTTCATTGCGATAACGTCGGCTTTCTTTGATGGGACTCCGATCAAGATTCTGGAGCGCGGTGATTTGGAGTCAATCAACTCAAATTGGCAGGAAGCTCTTTCTGATACACCGACGACTCTCTATAAGTTCAGTACCAATACAATCGGGTTATATCCGGCTCCAGATTCAGATAACGTTGACAAGAAAATCCAGGTGGAGTACATCCGAATCCCGGCAAATCTTGACAGTGATTCGGACGTTCCCGAACTTCACACGGCGTTTCAAATGTGCCTTCCGTTCTATGCGGCGTACATGGCTGAATCTAAAATGGGGAACGACAAGAAAGCGGCGATGAACATGCAAGCCTATGAGCTCCACCGCAAAAAGCTGATGGCTCGTGTCCAGAATTGGAGTCCTGATTTAATGCGGTTCAAGTGGTCTGGAGATTATGAATGAGTTCCTCTTTCACTAAACAGACCGGACGGGTTGTTCCGTCGTGGTCTAAAGTGTCTCCAACGCCAGGGACAGCGTTTACGTCGTTAGGAGCTGGAAATATTTTGTCTGGGTACGGTTATGGTGACTACGGGTCAAATCCTTACGGATACGAAACGACGGTTACTGTTTCGTATACGACAAACTGGACTTCTGTCATAACGAAATGACCGCTACATTAGAAGGCGCAAAGGTTATTGATATTTCCGAGTGGATGACGCTGAACACTGCGGCTTCATCGACGAAAATACCGCTTGGTCATACCCCTGACGCTAAGAATGTATGGGTCGATGAAAAGCCAGGATCTGTTATAACGGCGAATGGATACCGGAAAGTTGGTCAAGTTCCTTCCGGGAATCCCCCGTCATTCTGCATTGATTACTTCAAATCTTCCAGCGGTGAACAGGTGTTTGTTGTTTCTGACAATGCGACTGTCTGGACTACGGTCGATTTTCAGAATTTCACGGAAATCATTACGGGACTTTCTTCATCCTTCCAACTCAGGGGTGCGGTCATTCGGGACAAACTATGGATGACGAATGGCTCCGACGCGGTGCGGACTTACGATGGGACAACCGTCACAGTTCTTGATGGATCAGGGTCTACTCCCAATGTCCCGCGTGGTCGGTATATCGCTTACCATGACGAGCGTGTGTGGATGTATCATGTCCCGTCGAACCGTTCGCTGAACAACTTCTCAGCTCTCACCAATTCAGCAGGGACAATTATCGCCCCTGACCATGCGGACGCATGGCCTTCTTCAAATACTCTCCAGATATCCGAAGGTGACGCTGATTTCGGGACAGGACTTATCGTCTACCGAGGATACCTATACATGTTCAAACAGTATTCAATCTGGCGGTTGATTGGATATGACGAGTACACCTATACCCGAGTGAAATGCCGGGCTTCGACCGGAACCCGATTTAACGAATCATTACAGGTTGTTGATGGATACATTCACATGATAGGAGTGGATGGGATCTACGTTTTTGACGGGGAATCGACCGAGCGCATTTCAGACATTATTGATCCATCGTCTGCGGCTCAGGCTTCTTTTGGATTCAATTCTCTCCAGCAACCCAATTCAAACAATCAATTCTGGGAAGTTTCCACGGCGGCAAATTGGAACGCAGGGAACGCCGTCCCTTCCAACCTGGACGTAGCAGACCAGAGCCTTAAATTCGCCGCCGTTGATACGACAGAGGCTGATTTTTCTTACCCCGGAACAACGCTTACGAACATTGACGCAACGACGACTCCCGGAAGTATTCAACTGGCGTTGGTCGGGGCTGGTGGAACGGGACCCGTTATTTCGACTGGTAAAACTCCTCTGATTGGCGGGACAATCGGATCGTTGATTGGATCTTCTTCTTATCTTACCGACGGTAACAACTCAAATACAGTCGGGATTATCGGAACACAAGATTCCAATATCGCGTATTTTGGTGTCGATCTTGGGGCCAACTACTCGATTGATAAGATTGTCATGAATAATTGGCAATATACGCGTTCCGGTTTGAATCCTCTTTCGTATCAAGCGTCACGGATTGAAGTTAGCTCCGACGGGTCGGCTTGGTCCAGTGTTGGAAATCTAACCCTACCCGCCTCATATTTATCAGGATCAAACTATCAGACGACGATAACGAATCTGGAGCTAAATTTTTCAAGGGTTTCATGCCGTTACGTCAGATGGTATTTCTCGATAAACAAACCGACAATCACCATGACCGAGTTTGAAGTCTATCGGTCTGGATACCAGTTGAGTGGTAAATACATTTCAAAGTACAGGCATTACAACGGAAACGCTCCTGCCAGTTTCGGAACGTTTAATGCTGATGTTACGACCAATGGCGAGACTGTCACATTCTTCACACAGTCATCCGCTGACGGGGTTGTGTGGGAAGCGGAAATGCCCTGCACGAATGGCGGGGCAATCGGGTCTACTCTCAACAAGTATTTGCGCTGGGGCGCATACCTTTATTCAGCAAATGGTCTTTCTTCCCCCGTTATATCGGCGGCATATCTGCTGGCGAAATATGAGTCCGCCGTCCATTACACGGGTGGATCCATATTCTCATGGGGGCCCCTTGAGGCTGAATACAACTTGGCTGGTCAGACCATCAATTTCTATTACAGGGGAGCTAGCAGTGCGGCTAGCGTATTAATTGCCGCTTGGAATCTGATTGTTCCCGGAGCAGTTCCATCTATTGATGTTTCTTATACCTATATCCAATTCAAGATTGAGTTTCTTGGCGGGAACGGTTCTCAACTGCCTGTCGTTAAAGGTGTCACGTTCAACTGGGTAAAAGGAACAGGAGTTGAGCAGCAGACGCTTCAAAATGTAGCTTCTTTCTTCTGGAAAAACAGATATTGGATGTCTGCCGCTTCTACAAGTTCTGAGACAAATGACACGATTTTGATTCGTGGTAAAAAGACGTTTAAAAGTCCTTGGCAGTTAAAGGACTGGCCCATTCTGTCATTCTGCCGATTCCAAGACAATTTATACGGTGGATCCAGCGTGGACGGGTCTATTTATCAGCTGGATACGGGATATTCAAAAGACGGGTCGGCAATGGACTCTTATTTTGAGACGGGCGATTTCACGTTCATGGGAAATCATATCTTCTGTTCAGAAGTTGAGATAGAAGTTGAACGATTGGGGTCATATAACCTCAGTTTCGGGATTTCTATTGACCGAGGAAATACATGGACTGAATACGACATTTCTCTGGAAGAAAGCACATTTGTGACGAGTTACTGGGTGCGCTTGTTTGTTGAATCGGGAACGACTCCCTACGTCCGTTTTAGAGTGAGGACAAACGGAGTCGATCAGCCGTTTGAAGTTCATAATTTGAGGGTGTATTACGAAATCAGCAATGCGAGAGGGTCTTTACGGTAACACCGACACCGCAACAGCCGTATATAAAAGCTGGAAATTACGAAAGTGAAGTATCAACCCAGCTTGATATCAACGCACTGATGCGCTTTTTTGCGACCAAGGCAATGAGGGCTTCGCTTTCAAGTCCTCCGTTGGCAAAGGACGTAGAGGAATTAACCTTGGTATTCGATAAGACAGCTTTACGGTTATACACGAAGGTGAACGGGAATTTACGCTATGTTCAGTTCACTTAAAGGGGAAATCTGATGGCACTTTTTGACTCTGGCACACCATCTTCACTTGCTGACGTTTTGGGGAATCAGGCAAATAACGCGGTTGCTCAGAAACAAGATCAGTACGCGCAGGCCCGCAAGCGGAAAGTGGCGCAGTTGGCACACAGTGGGCAACTGATGGGTGGGACGGCTGATTATCACTTGGCTGATTTGGCAGAGGAAGGAGCTGGGGCCGAAAGCGACATTTACTCTGGATTGGCCTCTGCCCTTGGCGCGTATCCAGCAGAAGATATGCTTAACGAAAACGATTATCAGCGTAATCTCAGTCTTGCCAAGCTGATCGGGAAGATGAATGAGCGGAGAAGCGGCGGGGCGTTAGGCGGGACTATGGGCGGCTTGCAAGGCGCACTTTCTGGCGGGACGATGGGGGCGCAAATAGGGGGTCCGTGGGGTGCGCTTATCGGGGGCGGGCTTGGCGGTGGATTTGGGGCTTATGGAGGGATGCAATGATTACGGCTGGCGGGATAAAGACTTCTTCAAAGCTGAAGGATGCTCTCGAAGGGATCGGGAATCCTCAGCGCGGGGCGATCAGCGGGGCGTATAGAAACAAGTCTAATCAGCTCCTTGCTGACGCTAGGCCAGGGGCGAAGCGAATGCTTGATCCAGGCACGTACGGGGCCGAAACAATGGCTGCCGGAGAAGGGTTTTCTCAAGGGAATCTGTTGTCGGGCCTTGAGGGAGTGCTGGGCGATTCTGCATATACCGACTTCAAATTGCAGAGGGATTATGACCAGAATTACGCATTGTCGAAAATGGCGGGGGAATTGATGCAACCGTCCGGCTTACAGGAAGCGTTGTCTGCTTTAAATACGGGGATCGGGACTATCGCTCAGGGATACGGGGCGTTTAAGAACATGCCTAAGAGCAAGATGACTAAGTACCAACCGTCCTCCGCGCCCAGTTATGATCGTTACACTTCCGGCGGGTCTGGCTTGAATTTGATCGGGTAAGGAGAATATATGGCGGCGAATCCACGATTATTTGAGATGTTAGCAGAGGCGTTAAGCCAACCGTCCAGGGCCTATCGGGCCGCTCAGGAAGGTCTACAGATCCCCGAATCAGCCATGAAGGGATACGAGGCAGGGGCGCAGTTTGCGGATAAGATTAGGCAGAGAAAACTTCTTCACCAAACACTAGGTGAGGCACTTCCTGGTATGGTTCCATCGAAACTGGATAATCTTCCCATTGACCAGGCTAAGAATCTTGTTCCTCTGGCCTTGGCAAAGGCTGAACTTGATAAGGCGAATAAGCCAGATAAACCCGTTATGCCTGGGTCATTAGATGCGATTTTGGCTGACAAGGTAAACAGGGGTGAAATGTCCTTGGATGGGGCCGCAAAGATCAAGCGGTCTTTCTCTCCGAGCATTATTGAAAAGCCTCCCCAAGGGTACGAAAAAGTGGATGGAGGTCTCAGGCCTATCCCCGGCGGCCCCGCCTATGTAAAAAATCAAGAACAGGCCAAAAAAGAACAGATTCATAAGGATTCTGGAATACAGGAAGCTAAACTCATAATCGGTAAAATTGATGATGCGTTGGGAAAAGTAAGTGGATGGAGCGCGGGGGGGATGGCATCTACCAAGAATGTCCCCTTTTTAGGGCAAGCAACAGGTGCTACCGATCTTGCCGCTGACATTGAATCAATCCATTCAACTCTTGGTATTCAGAAATTGATGGAGATGAAGAACAACAGCAAGGCCGGAGCGAGTGGAATGGGGCAATTATCCGACAGAGAAATGTCCCTTCTCGTTTCCGCCTTGGCGAGTTTGAAGCAAGAACAAAGGCCAACACAACTAAGATCACGATTAGAGAAAGTAAAAAAACATTATCAAAACTGGCTAAAACTCGAAGAAGGGGTTAATCCTTACGAGCAAGGTTTCGGGACAGACCAAGGGACGGGCGATCCAGAGGCTGATGCGGCTATTCAAAAAATAAATGCGTCCTCCATTTCAGATAACGAAAAGCAAGCGCGAATATCGGCAGTAAAGGCTCGCGCAGGGATCAGGTAAATGGGAAAGCCCGACGCCATTTTAGCGGGGCTTCCACCTCCTGTTTCATCTCCATCAACAGGAACGGGAAAGTACGACGACATTTTAGCGGGTCTTCCCCCTCCTGTTTCATCTCCATCAATAGGAACGGGAAAATATGACGATATTTTAGCGGGTCTTCCAAAGGCTGAAAACGAAAACAAGCCGTCTGCCTTCAAGCGATTTGGAAAGGCATTGCCCATAGTAGGGTCAACTATCGGCGGTATTTTAGGGACCGCTGCTGGCCCTGCCGGATCAGTAGGGGGCGCGGCACTTGGCGGGGCGGCAGGGGAGGCATGGAGACAGAATCTTGGTCGTGTTCTAGGGGAAGATTCTCCAATGACATCGAAGGAAGCCGCCAAAGATATTGGGGTTGAAGGTGCAACCAGCGCGGCAGGGCAGTTGTTTGGGATGGGGTTAGGTAAAGCCGCTTCTGCTGGATTCAAAGCGTTCCCAAAGGTTGCCCACGCATTTTCTGGGACTCCGGCGGTTAATATCGCACGAGCGCAACAGCGCGGCTTTAAAGTGTTTTCGCCTGGTATCAGCAGGGAAGCGGCTGGAAAAGCTCAGGCGGCAGTAGAGCATCCTTTGATTGAAAAGCTATTTAGCCCGACTGAACGGGTTTTAATCAGGTCAAAAGACGCTAAATTTGCAGACAACTTAGTTAAGTCGGTCATGTTGAAGCAGGAACGTGGCCTTCCTATAACAGCAAAAGAGGCTATAGGTATTAGGATCATGGCTCCGGTAAAAAGGGCCGCCGATACATCTAGAGGGATTTCAAAGAACATTGAGATTGATAAGGCAGTTACTGGCGCACGGGCTACTATTGCAGAGAATTTCCCAGAACTGACGAAAAGGCTTTCCGACACTGAAAAAGCCATAACCGCAAGCCAGCTTCGTAAATTTATTCCAGTCAATAAGACGAATCCTGACCAGATCAGCAAACTTGGCACACTCCTTTCCGTATTGTCTGGAAGCGCGTCACTACCTTTTTCTTCTCCGCTTTCCATGGGAATCGCAGGGGCGACCATGGGGCAAGTTAAAAAGTCTATTCCAGCAACCGCAAGAACGGCTATCCAGCGCGGAAGTATTCAAAGCCTTGCAAGAGTATTAGGAGAGCAATGAAGAACCTCCTTATCTATCTGCCTCTTTCGTGGCCCCATATTTCATCCAAGACATTTCGATCATTTATCGAAATGAGCAGGGTGGAGATTCCGGGGATCAAGATTGATGTCCTGATTCATGACAAGTTTCCTTTGGATCGGAACCGCAACGGCGCGGTCGATTTGGCTCTTTCCAGCAACTACAATGCGGATTACATATTCTTCGCTGATGCTGACCAGATCTGGCCTGTAGACGCAATTCCAAGGCTCTTGGCAAGGATTACGGACGATTTCCCCATTGTGACGGGTCTTTACTGGCGCAAAACACCACCACATTCATGCGTAGCGGGTCATTACAGCCCATGGACGAAGGATATGGAGGAAAAGAGAGCCTCGCTGACCAGTCAAGGTTTTATAGGCCCAGATGGTCAACAGTGCCTGTTTTATAAGCCTCTACAGGACTTTACGACCGTCCAGCCGTTAGACGTTTCGGGGATGGGGTGCGTTCTGGTCAAAGCGGATATCTTTAAGAAGCTGGAACACCCCTATTTCGCTTATGTGAACCCCTACACGAACGGGGGGGATTGGACGATCAATCATTGTTCAGAGGAAATGGTTTTCTGGGCGCAATGCAAGAAGAAAGGGATAAAGGCTTTGGTTGATCCATCGGTAAGATGCGGTCACGTTGTTGAAAGAGTCATTGGCTGCGTGGAAATTTAAAGGAGTTAAGATGAAAAGAATTTTAGGGGCTATTGCGGCTCTTTTTATCGCGTCCGCTTCGTTTGGGGATGCCTACACTTCTCGAACTGGAATGACGCTGCCGACACCTGTAAATGAAGGAACTTCCAAATGGGCCACCAAGCTAAACAACAATTTCAGCCTGATTGATTCGTCTGCCGCTTTTATCAATAAAACGAATATTTTCACCGGTGACAATACGTTTAGCGGAACCATAAAGTTCCCTAGCTTGGATGCTTTGCAATGCCTGACGCTTGACGCTAACTATCAGCTAACAACTCAAAACTGTATTGTCCCTCCCGGATCAAACACAGAGATTGTTTACAACCAAGGCGGTGTATTCGGGACGAATACTCAATTTACGTTCAATGGTACATCTATGGCTGTTGCTGGGATCACGGCTTCCTCTATGACAGTTAGGCAGATTGTATGGGCTAATGGGACTGTCCAAACATCAAGCCCGACAATGACGACCGGGCCTCCTGGCGCTGATGGAACTTCCGTTTATCCGGCAACAGCGGCGGCTTCTTTTCCTTATGGTGTGTCTGCTAGTACGGTTGTTGTTTCGACTGTTTCCGTTTCGGCGTTGACTGATTCCGTCGGGACGAAAATTATTACAACCGAAGGCGGGATTACTTACAACTTTGGTGACGGATCGACGCAAACAACGTCCGTTTCTACCTACACGCGGACGGTTTCCGTAAAGGACTACGGAGCGGTGGGCGATTGTACGACCGATGACACAACGGCATTTCAGCGGGCTATTAATACCCGTTGGAACGTATTCATCCCGGCGACGAACTCCTGCTACAAGCTGACAACGACCCCCTCTATATCGACCAATTACCAGCGCGTTTTCGGGTCAGGGTGGGGATCGAAGATCGTCCAGACTGGGATCAACGCGAATTCAAGTGTATTTTTCGTCAATTCGGCGACTGGTGTCGTTGTCTCCGATATGTGGGTGTTGCCTAGCTCTACTACTAACAATCAAGTTTATGGATATGGCGTGTTTGCTCAGAATTGTTCTAACCTCCGAGTTACTGGGCTCATGATTTCTGGTCACGCTCAAGGAGGGATCGG
>OFQX01000260.1_pt1 | contig 16760 bp, 19 predicted proteins | sample 1542951 | NCBI WGS metagenome assembly OFQX01 (sample SAMN07774215, study PRJEB24372) | wastewater metagenome | isolation source: WWTP Novara (Effluent) | place: Italy: Novara | collected 2015-12
TGCCCGACCATCGTGGCCCGCGCGACGAAGACGGCCGGCGAAGTGTACGGCCGCGGCCGCGCGATGCTGGCCCTGCCGGACGCGCGCACGCTCGACAAGATGGTCGAGTTCGTGTTGCGCCAGGCGGCGCTGCAGATTGCCCCGCCGATGACCGGCGTGAGTGACGGCGTGCTGAACCCATACACCGCGCGCATCGTGCCGAACACGGTGATCCCGGTGGCGTCGAACGACACCGGAGCGCCGTCGCTGCGACCGCTGGAGGTGGGCGGCGACTTCGGCATCACCGAGGTGATGATGTCGAGCCTGCGCGAGCGCGTGAAGCGCACGATGCTCGGGCCCGAGATGAGCGAAGGGCCGATCAAGACGGCCACCGAGATTCAGGTCTCCGATCGCAACCGCCTGTGGGCGATGAACGGCGAGTACGGCCGCATTCAATACGAGCTGCTCGCCAAGATTCTCATGCGCGGTGTCGCGATCCTGCAGTCGAAGGGGGTGATCCCGCGATTCAAGGTGGACGGCCGCGAAGTCACCATTCGCTACGTCTCGCCGTTCGCGAAGTCGCAGAACGCCGAGGACGTGATGGCGCTGCAGACCGTGCTCGCGACGTGTGCACCGCTCGGCCCGCAGGTCGTGAACATGGGGCTGAAGGTAGAAGACGTGCCGTCGTGGACCGCGAAAAAGTCCGGACTCGACCTGACCCTGGTTCGCACGGCGGACGAGCGGAAGGTGATCGCGGACCAGCAGGCGCAGGCCATGCAGGCCGCCGCGCAAAACCCGGAGGCGGCTACGGCCGCCGCAGGGATGATGCAGTAACGCCCGCAACCAAGGCAGGAACTGACAATGGCTACACAGCTTTCATGGACCGGCCCCACTACCTACACTGACGGACGTCCGTACGGTGCAGCAGACCACGGCGGCTACGAAATCGCGATCAACGGGCAGTCTGCAGTGGCAGTTCCGATGGCGTGGAACGCGCAGAACCGATACACCCTCCCGCTCGCCCCTCTCCCCTTCATCACACAGGGCAACAACGAAGCCACCCTTCGCACTGTTGCGGCCAATGGCCAGGCATCCGCTTGGACTACGCCAATCACCTTTCAGTATCTCTCAACCCCCAACGCCCCCTCCGCTCTCGTGGTGGGCTAGGTTCCTGGCCTTCCTTCGGCGGCTGTTCAAATGAGCGATTTCCTAGACCTGAGTGACGAGGTTCGTGAGACGCAGCGCGAGACCGCGGTCGACTACGCGAAGCTGTACCTCGCGGCGTTTGTGCACAACCCATCGGGCGCGAAGCTGCTCGCCGAGTGGGAAGAGCGGGTGCTGCGCAAGCCGACACCCGTGAACGCGCCGCACACGGAGTACGCCGCGAACGAGGCGGTGCGCCAGTTCGTTCTCGGCATCAAGCAGCAGATTCAACTCGCGTCCACTGAGGGGCGATGAAGCGGCGACCGTCGGCGGCCGAGCGGCAGCGGGCCACGCTGCAGATGGCGGAGTTTCGGTCGGCTTGTAGCGCCACCCGGCACAGTGAAACGGTCGACGCGCCAGGGGCGACAGGGCCGACTGGTCCGCAAGGGGGAGCCCGGCTTGCAGGGACTTCCAGGGGCAACAGGGCCTGCGGGGCCGACAGGACCAGCTGGTGCAGACAGCACTGTGCCCGGCCCGACGGGTCCTTCGACTGTCGTGTACACGGCAGGCGGCGCGGACACGGCGATCAACAGCGTCACGGACGTGACGATTGCGACGCGGGACGTGACGGGCGTTGCAGCCGGCGACAAGTTGCTGGTCGAAGCGTGGTTCACGGTGCTGAACAACTCGACGGCGACGCGCGTCGTGACGCTGACGCTCGACTTCGACGGGCTGTTCGCGAACTTGATAACGACGGGAGCGCTGGCAACCAGTGCCACGCTGATCCACCCGATTCGCATGCGTGCGGTGCTGGACGTTCGAGCGTCGAACCTGTGCTACGGCATGGTCGAGGCGAAGGGTTACACGGCCGCAGGCATCGCGTCCGGCGCGGACCCCGCCATGCTGGCGACCTCGCTGGACACGATCAGTTGGGCGACGTCGACCAGTGACGCGACCGGGACCGTGACGGTTTCGCTGAAGGTCAAGAGCGCCAACGCGACGGCAACACAGACACTGCGGCTGCACTATTTCACCGTCGAAAAAGTGACGCCGACCGCTTGAGATTTTTCCACCACCACTAGGTGACTCGATGACTGAAACCACACCCGCAGCCGATCCGTCGGCACCTGCGGCGGTTGCACCGGACCCCGCGGCACCTGCCGCACCTGTGACGCCTGCCGCTCCTGCTGCCAAGCCTACCTCGTTGGTGCCGGGCGAGCTCCCCGAAAACGCGGCACCGCCTGCGGCGGCGCCGGTCGAACCCGACCCAAACAAGCCCGTCTGGATGCTGTACGGGGACGTGAAGGGACAGGGCGAGATGCCCGCGTGGTACCTAGCAGACAAGTATAAAACGGTGGCAGAGCAGGCGAAAGCCTATCCCGAGTTGCAGAAGCGCTTCGGCGCGTTCACGGGCGCACCGAAGGAAGGCAAGTACGAAGCCCCGCCGCTGCCCGAGGGCGTCGAAGGCGAGTTCCTCACCGATCACCCGGTCTTCGAGTCGTTCACGAAGTGGGCGCTCGAGAATCAGGTCTCGCAGAAAGGCTACAACGACGTGCTCGGCATGCTGGCCGTGTACGAAGCCTCGCAGGCCCCGGACTTCGAAGTCGCGAAAAAGGAAATCGGCGACGAGGCCGACAAGCGCATCGAAGCCGTCTCGCTGTGGGCGAAGGCGAACCTGGACGCCGAAGGCTACAAGGGCTACGTCGCAGCACTCGGTGGCACGAATGCAGCCGCGGTCTTCAAGACGATCGAGGCGATCACCGCGAAGGCGCGGCAGCCGGCGCGAGCGAAGCCCGGCGAGATCGTAGGCGATGAACCCGTGAGCCCGTTGGCCGAGATCAACGCCCTGCAGGCGAAGGTCAACCCGGTCAGCGGCAAGCGGTTCTACGAGGAAGATGCCAACTACCGCGCCAACGTCGAGCGGAAGCGCAACGCGTACTTCCAGGCGCAGCAAGCCGCCTGAGTCGAATCCCCGGAGGACGGCCTCCGGGGGTTTTCCGAAAGCCCCGCGCGCGAGGCTTTCGGAAAATGAACAACCCCCCTGTCGGACGCGGGACCTCGAAAGAGCCGCGGGAAACCGACACGGCGGCAGCGACACGAGACGTCGCAAGGTGCAGCAGAGCCGCGCAAGCGGGACCTCGAGCAGCGCCCACGCCGCGGAAGACGGCACGCAGAAATCCAACCCCATTTTTTGAGGACGTAACTCATGTCTCTGTCACTCGCTGGAACTCCCAGCACGACCAATGCGGCTATCGCTTCGTACGATACCGAAGTCAAGCTCGCCTACCAGGGCGCCTCGGTGCTCCGTCCGCGCGTTCGCGTGAAGACGGGCGTCGTTGGCAACAGCCACTCCTTCCACAAGCTTGGCGCGGGCGTGGCTTCGCAGCACACCTCGCACGAGCTCATCACGCCGGCCGACTACGCCCACACGAAGGTGGCGGCGACCATGTCGAACTGGCGCATCGGTGACTACACCGACCTGTTCGACCAGGCCGAGACCACGGTCGACGAACGCGCCGACCTCGCCAAGTCGAACGCGATGGCCCTCGGCCGCGCGGAAGACCAGCTCATCATCGACGCGCTCGACGCAGCGACCTCGCTCGCCGGCACGGTCGACGAGGACATCGGCGGCACCAACACGCCGATCAACGCGGACAAGCTGCGTCGTGCGAAGCGGTATCTGGTCGCGAAGGCGGCCGGCGGCGACCACTCGCTGATCATCAACGCCGTGGGCCTCGAAGGCGCGCTGGCCGAGACCGAGATCACGAGCGCCGACTACCAGACGATGCGTGCGCTGGTCGACGCCGACCTGAACAACAAGAAGGCGTTCGGCTTCAGCTTCCTGGTGATCGAGGATCGCGCCGAGGGCGGCCTGCCGCTCGGCTCCGCGAACATCCGGCTGTGCTTCGCCTTCGACCGCTCGGCGGTCGGCCTGGCGACGGCGATCGAGCCGCAGACCCGTGTCGACTTCATCCCGGAGCGAGCCTCGTGGCTGTCGCAGGGCATGTTGAAGGCCGGCGCCTGCGTCATCGACAGCCTCGGCGTGGTCGAAGTCCAGAGCTACGAAGCCTGATCCTGACCGGGCGGTTGTGAGCCGCCCGATCTTCACCCCCTTTTCTTTTCGAGGTATTTCATCATGGCTTTTTCAGCAAGCACGCTGCAGCGGATCGGTCCGCAGAACAGCAACGCTCCGACTCACTGGTCGTATGCCACGGCCGACGCGCTGACGGCTGTCGACGCGTCCGGCTACTTCAACGCGGCGTCCGACAAGCTGCAGGTCGGCGATTGGGTCTTCACGTCCAGCTCGTCAACCTACGGCATCGCGATCGTCACCGGCAACACGCGCGACCTGGCGGCTTCGCCCCCGGTCGAAGGAGTCGTAGATGTCACGAACCATGTCGCCTTCGGCGCCATAGACAGTGACTAAAATTAGCGAAAGCTAATGCTCGGGGGAAAGGCGCTAGCCCGCCGAGTACCCCGTTCTTTCTCGGCTAGGAGAAAGTTGATGCCTCGAAAAGACCAGGCTGCACGCAGGCAGTACGAACAGGAACGGTGGACTCGCGTAAAGGCCGATCCGGAACTTCGCGCAGCCACGCTGGAGAGAGCTCGTGCTGCGTGGGCTGCGCGATTCGCGTCCGATCCTACCGAACATAACAGCCGCACACGGCGATACCGTGAGCAGCATCGAGAGTACGGCCGGGAGTATTCAAAGCGGCGGCAGCGCGTAGTTCCGGAAGTATACGTTGCCGCCACTGCAAAACGTCGCGCTGTGAAATTACAGCGAACTCCGGCATGGGCTGATGAAGAAAAGATTCAGCGGGTATACGCCGAGGCAAAAGCCAAGTCTGCGGCAACGGGCGAGTCGTGGCACGTCGATCACGTCGTGCCGCTGCAGGGAAAACTGGTGAGCGGCTTTCACGTTCATTACAACTTACAGGTTATTCCGGGTGCCGAGAATAGCCGGAAGCACAACAAGTTTGAGCCAGGAGACATCTAGTGGCAGTGACGAACAAGATTGGCGGCGGCTACAAGTTCCCGAACGGCGAGGCGGTGCAGATGCTGCCGCTCTCCGGCGTGCGCGTGAACGCCACAGCCGCGGTCGCAAGCACGGCCGAGGCCGCCGTCCCCGCGGGCGCGCGTCTCCTGGTCGTGCGGGCCACGGGCCCGGTCGCGATCCGGTTTGGTGCAACGGGCGTGGGCGCCGCAGCGGTCGACGCGAACAGCATGCTGTTTCCGGCGGGTGAAGCCCCGGTCAGTCTCCCTATGGCCGCTGACGTCGTCGCCACGCACTTCCGCGTGATTCGCGCGAGCGGCAGCGATGCCTTCGTGCAGCTCGAGAGCGTGAACCTGTTGGCCTGATGTGCTCAGACGTTTCACACTTGAATTTGTCGAGCAGGACGGTAGCGTGAGCAAGGTCTTCGGCACGCTGCCCGGTTCTTCTGAGCCCGCGCCCGCAGCGCCGGAGCTGCTGCGCGTTGAAAGGATGACGGCAGGGCTGGTTTCGCTGACGTGGGGATGGGCTACTTCGGGGTCCACAGGCACTCCGACTTCGTGGCAAGTGTACCGCGACGGAGTAGCGATCGGAGACCCTGTTGCGCTGCCCACGTACACGGACAGCACGGTTACGCCGTCGACCGCTTTCGACTATCAGGTGCAGGCGTTCAACGATGGAGGCGGCTCGGAGTTGTCGGCTGTTCTCGCTGTGACGACCCCGGCCAACACGCTTCCTGTGTGGACGCTGACAGACCAGACTCTTACGCTCGGAGCCGCGTACACCCTTGACCTGAGTACGGTGTGCTCTGACGCCGACGAACAGACTCTTTCGTTCTCGATTGCCGCGGGCACCGTCCCCGGCCTGTCGATTGTGGGCCAGGCGCTGACGGGCACGCCCACCACAGCGGGAGCACCGAGCCTCACGCTAGACGCCTTCGACGGGTACGACCACGCGCAGGTCACGGTGACGTTCACCGTAGTGGACACCGACAACACGGCACCCAGCGTTCCGACGGGCGTGCTGGCGGTTGCCAACGGGTCTACGGTCACTGTGACGTGGAGCGCAAGCACGGACCCGAGCGGGATCAGTGCGTACCGTGTGCGCCGCGACGACGTGTTTCGCGGCTCGGTCGCAGGCGACGTCCTGCAGTACATAGAGACGGGCGTGCCCGACGGGACGTACGTCTACCAGATTCGGGCTGTCGACAATTCGGCGAACCTGAACACCTCGGCTTCTTCGACCGGCTCGACCGTTACGGTGCAGGTCGCAGCGCCCACGCCCGACGTGCCTACCAACCTGGCAGTGGCCTCCACGTCGTCTTCGCAGCTGGACGTGAGCTGGGCGGCGGGCCCCAACGGCCCAGCCCCCACGGGCTACCGATTACAGCGCGCGACCGCGCTTGCCGGGACGTATGCAACGGTCTACGAAGGGGCTGCAACGAGTTTCAGCGACACGGGTTTGTCGGCCCTGACGACGCGTTACTACAAGGTTCTCGCGAAGAACGGAGCCAGCGAGTCCGCGTACAGCACGCCTGCCAGCGGCACGACGCAGAATGTCTCCAGCGGCCCTGCCGATTTCATCGTCCCGCTGTCAACCGCAGCGCGCACGATCAGTAACGCAACCAATACCGCGTACACGGGCGTCTCGTGGGCCAGCCTCGCCACGGGCGGCAAGACGCGCCCCACCAGCGGCGACGTCATCGAGTTCGCTTCTGGCACGCACGGCAAGGTCACGCTGACTATCGTTGGGTCAAGCACGAGCCGGATAACGGTCCGCGCCAGTCAGACAGCTCGATCCATTTTTTCCGCAGTAACTGATTTCGTCGTGACGGTTCGGGATTGCAGGTATCTCACGATTGACGGCGGCGAGATCGGCGCCAACTACGGGTTCCTGTTCACGCAGCCCGCTGCGAACAGCGGGGCGGGGCACATCGTCAAGTACAAGGGCGTCAACCACCACGTCACGCTGCGCAACTTTGAAGTGGACGGCAAGCGCACGAGCTGGTCCGGTTCCCCGGCCATCGCGATTCCTGTCGGTGTCGGCTTGCACGACAACGCCGAGTTGATGTCGGGTAATCCAGAGGGCACGTTCCAGGACAACTTGATTGTCGAGAACGGATACGTCCACAACGTCGCAGGGGAGGGCGTGTACGGCGGCCCGAATTGGGAAACCCAAGCGGTGCCGATGAGCAATATCACGATCAGGAATCTCCTGGTCGAAGACACCGGCCGTGATGGCGTGCAATTGAAAGCAGTGTACGAAGGCACGAACGTCGTTGACAACGTCGTCTGCCGGCGCACGGGGCGAAACAATTCCGACCGCGACCCCGGGCAGCTGTTCGGTATCTCGATTGCCTGCGGAACGGCTCGCGTCAGCAACTGCGAAGTCTATGACTCAGGTGAGTCCGGCATCCAGTTCTACACGCAGAACGGCCCCAACATCGGAGCCGTGTTTTACGGTCACGGGCCGTACACGAATTTCCCGGTCGAAGCATACAACTGCCTCGTCGTCCGGGCAGGGGAGGTCGGCAAGACGATGGGGTCCAACGCGAATGCGGGGAACGGAATCATCGCGGGGCGCGATCCGGTGGCCGGGACAGAGAACTGCGTTCCACCCCTTCCGAATTTCTACAACAACACCGTCGCCGATTGCGACAACGCCGGCATCAACATAGGCAGCGGCTGCGCTGCAGGCGGCACGGCAAGCAACAACGTCCTGATCGGAAACGGGCAGGCTCTAAGCCTTGGCGTTTCCACAACCAACGTCGGAAACTACACCTCGGGCACCCCGTTCGTGAGCTCGTCGCGGGTGTTCGACGCCGCTGGCGACTACCACCTGACGCTTGCTCGCCCGGTCTCCGGCACTGCGGTGGCTTCAGTCGATCTCGATGGCGATACGCGTTCACTGGCAACGGCCGACGCCGGCTGTTACGAGTACCCATAAATGGCCGCCACTGCCAAGCCCGCTGTTTACTCCGTAAATACGTCCGCGACGCACAACCCAGATCGTCTCTACATGATGGACGAGGGGAGCGGAACCACGCTCGTTAACAAGGGCAAGACGGCGGGGTACGACCTGACCTTCGGGGCGACCACGGGCGCGGGCCCGGACTGGATCGCCGACGGCACGCACACGGTGGTCCTTGATTTCATCCTGGCGAATGAGGACTACGCCGAGGCAACGGTCTCCGGTCTGAGCGGAGTGCAGACGATCGGGCTGATCACTAAGCCGACCGCGGGGACGGTCTCTCGCATCGCAGCCGGGTTGTTCGACAACACGCAGCTTGATCGCTACGGCATCCTCGACTGGAAAGCCGACGAAACATACTCGGTTGCCAGTCGCTTTGACGACACGCAGTCGAATAGCGCCACTACCGGCTCGGCTACCGGCGGGTGGGATTTCTGGGTGCTGCGTTTCAGCGACACGACGCTCGACTGGTCGCTCAACGGCTCGGCCTTCGCGACCAACGTCGTCGCCCGTACCGGCTTGATTGCCGCGATGAACCGCTTCGGCATCGGCGGCAAGCGAACCAGCTCTCCGGCGAATTTTTACGATGACCCGATATGCGCCGCGATGTGGTGGCACGGCAGTAAGAGTGACGCCGACATATCCGCCATCTACAACAGCGGCGACCCGTGGGCGCAGCTCGGCGTAATCGCTGGCAGTGCTCCCAAACTCGTCGGCAAGTTCGGCGGCAAACTTAGAGGAAAAATCTGATGTATCCGTACCTTGGCGAAATCCCGATTGGCACGGTGCTTCCGATCCCGTTCCACACGTACAACACAGCCGGCGCGAGCGTCACGCTCACGGGGCTCGCCGTCACTGACGTCGAGGTTTACAAACTCGGTGCGGGCATCACGCAGCGGTCCAGCGACGCGGGCTACTCGCTCATCGACACGGACGGCATCGACATCGACGGCGTCACCGGCATTCACGGTTTCACCATCGACACGGGCGACAACACCGACGCCAGCTTCTACGCCGCGGGGACCCTGTACCACGTCGTCGTCTCGGCCGTGACGGTCGACTCGCAGACGGTCAACTTCATCGCCGCCGCTTTCCGACTGGTGGCCGCCGAAGCGACCGCAGGCTACAAGTACGCCACGATCAAGTCCGGCGCGGGCACGGGCGAAGTCAGCCTCTCGAGCGGTGGCGTCGTTCTCAGCACCTCCGGCGTCAACGCCGTGGCCGATCAGGTCTGGGACGAGGCGCAGTCCGGGCACGTCGCCGCGGGCAGCTTCGGCGCGGCCAACTACCTCGTTCGCTCGGCGACCGCACAGGCGGGCGCTGCGACCACGATCACGCTCGACGCGAGCGCGTCGGCCGTGAACGACTTCTACAACAACCAGCGCATCTTCATCGTCAGCGGCACAGGCGTTGGCCAGGGCCGCATTATCAGCGGCTACGTTGGCGCCACCAAGGTTGCCACCGTCAGCACCTGGGCGACCAATCCGTCGAGCGACAGCGTGTTCGTCATCCTGCCGTTCGGTTCCATCCCCGGCGCCACGGCGCCGACGGCGGCCGAAGTGGCCGACGCGGTGTGGGACGAGCTCCTCGCCGGGCACACGACCGAGGCCAGCTACGGCGCGTTGATGCAGTCGATGAACCTGCACGTCGGCACGGCGCAGGCCGGCGGTGCGTCGAGCATCACGCTGGATGCGACCGGGTCGAGCGCCACGGACGACCTCTACAACTACCAGATGGTCACGATCCGCTCGGGCACGGGTGCCGGGCAGACGCGGCAGATCACCGACTACAACGGCACGACCAAGGTCGCCACCGTCAACCTTGCGTGGACCACGCAGCCGACCAGCGCCTCCGAGTACGTCGTGCACCCGGGCGGCCTCGACGCGGCGACGGTGGCCTCGATCGCAGACGCCATATGGGACGAGGCGCGCGCGGGCCACGTTGCCGCCGGCAGCTTCGGCGAGTACGTGCTGGCGGATGCCACGCGACTGAGCGGCGACGCCACGGCAGCGGACAACGCAGAAGCGTTCTTCGACGGCACGGGCTACGCGGGCACCAACAACGTCATTCCGACGGTGACGACGGTGGGCACGGTCACGACGCTGACCGGGCACACGGCGCAGACCGGCGACGCCTTCGCGCGACTCGGAGCCCCCGCGGGCGCGAGCGTCAGCGCGGACGTGGCGGCGGTCAAGGTCGACACGGCGGCCATCCTGGTCGACACCGGCACGACGCTCGACGGCAAAATCGACACGATCGACACCGTGGCGGACGCGATCAAGGCGAAGACCGACAGCCTGACCTTCACGCAGGCCGGGCACGTCGACGCCAATGTCCAGCGCATCAACGACGTCACCGTTCTCGGCGACGGCAGCGCGACACCGTGGGGGCCGTAAGGTAGTGCCCGTAGCCATTCACTGCCGCCCGACGCTCAGTCGCGCCATCCTCGGCAGCGGGGGTGGTGGCGGCGGGGGGTCAATCTACCTCGGCTACACGCCGACGATCTACGCCGCGCCGGCGGACGTGGGCAACGGCAGCGGGTCGAGCGAAGCGAACGCGATGGACCTTGCGACCGCGCTGACGAATGCGGTGGCGGGGGATATTGTCGGGCTGATTCCGGGCGTGTACTCCCGGCAGAGTCCGGGCGGCATGGGTCGGTTCAATGTTGCGTGGAATCCGACCAATTCCGGGTCAAGCGGGAACCCCATTCGCTTTGTGGCGAAGTACGCCGCTGTAGCGTACCAGTCTAATTCTTCACTGTGGACGGAGATGCAGGCCGACTTGATTAGCGGCGGCTACGGCAGCCCAGCGTTCGGCTCGCAAGGCCGCGATTACATCGAATGGTTAGGGGTTTACGCCTCGGACGAAAGCGGCCATTCGGCGTCAGCAGACGACACCAGTGTCTGCGTCCTGAGTTCTGCGGATCACTGCGTCGTTCAGTATTGCTTGATTCGCGGCGACGGGGCGAAGTGGGGCGCGAACAATTACCACGGAGTCACGTGCGAAGACTGCGTGAACCCGACAGTCTCTTACAACGATATCAGGAATTACTACACCGGGTCGGTTGGCGCGACAAACGCAAACGGGTGCGGGGTCATGCTCGACCACACGGCTGGCGGGTTGGTCGAGCACAACACCTTCACGGATTGCGGCGCGGCGGTGTTCCACAAGCGTGCGGACGCAAGCGGCGGCGGCAGTTACAACCACGGCAACTGGATCGTGCGGTTCAATCGGGTGATCGATTGCCAGTTCGGCATCCGTTTCGATTCTAACCACTCCACGGGCGAGACGACGTGGACTGTCAATGTCTACCAGAACTTGATTACGGGGACCGCCTTGGCCCTGGGCATTGGCAACAGTTCAAGCGACTTGGTGGGAAAGGTCAGGTTCCAGAACAACACTATTGCCAGCGCCACCGGGTCGCACGATGCGCCACTCGCGTTGCTCCTGCACCCGTCTGCTGGGCAGGGGTTCGGCTACTGGAACAATATTTTCTCTGTCGGCGAACACGGTGTCTACAAGGAAGCCTCGGGGACCGCTTGGGACGATACCGCCCTCGATTCGCAGCACAACGTCTGGCACAGCAACTCAGGCGCGTTCTGGTATCAGGACGGGCCGACGTACACCTACACCAATTGGACCGACAACGGGATGGAGGGCGATTCACCCGCGTCGATCACTTCCGACCCGCTGTTCACCAATGCGGCAGGGGGTATCTACACGCTGCAAGCAGGGTCTCCGGCCCGCGATCTAGGCGTGGACCTGCTCGACTTACAGGGGGGCGGTACGAGCGCATCCATTCATGCTGGTTGCTACGTGACCGGCCTCGAAACCATCGGGACGGGGTACTGATGTTCTACATGAGCATCTCCCGTGACCTCGCTGTGGCACAGATTCCGAAGGCTGGATTGTCCACGATCATGGAATGGCTTGGTCGTGAGTTTAAGGTGGTGTCGAACGACGAAGCGCGGCAGGTATCCAGGCGGGTTGCGTTCATTCGCCATCCGATTGATCGGTTGCGGTCCTGTTATTCGTTCATGTACTGGCAGAAGGACTACGGCCATCCGCACAAGTGTGGAGCGCCGGTCGATTCATGGGAATCGTTCGTGGATCACATCCTCACGCACGACAACATGCACTGGCGTCCTCAATCCTTGATCGTGGAGGACGTGCCGAACATCTATCGACGCTTTGAAAACCTCGCGGACTGTTACGAGGAATTCAGACCGGGGCTGTTACCGCACAACAATCGAGCTTCACGGCTGCCGACGAACGATTACAGGAAGGACGACTTGGCCTCGCTTTACGCTGACGACCTGACCCTGTGGGGTAACTGCTAATGGCTTTTACCGTCACAGAGCGGGGTTTTGATACACAAAATTCCAGTGCCGCAGACCTGACATTCGGCGCGTTCACGCCAGCGGCCAATTCGATGTTGGTCGCAGTCATCGCGGGCGGCGCTTCGCTCACGGTTAACGGACTCTCGGGCCACACTGGCGGCGCGGCTTGGGTGCAAATTGTCAGCATTCCTGACTTCAGCACTACAAACCGTGATTTTCAGGTGTGGGCCTGTTTCCCAGGCGCATCACCAAGCTCGGCGACAGTCGCCATCGACATCAATTATGCCGATACGTCAATGGCGGCACTGTATGAGGTCGGCGGGATAGACGTTTCTGGTTCGGTCGCCAATGCGTTCGGCGTCTCCGGCTCGGAATACGGATACGACCTGTCGCCGTGGACCGCTGCGCTCGGAGCATTTGCTTCTGCAACTAATTTGACGTTTGCGGTAGGCGTTCAAGCCGATTCATCCCCCACGTTTACGTGGGAAGGTGGGTATACGGTAGGCACTGCACAGACCGGATTTTTAAGGCTCCAGGCCGCATGGATAGCAGCCGAAGACAACTCGGTGGTGCTGACCACTGAATCAGCAAAACACGCACTCTTGTGGGCGACCGAGATCAAGCAGGCGGCAGCGGCGAGCGGCAATGCGGCGAGGGCGGCCTTTTATCAAATGATGGAGCGCAACTGATGGAACGACTTCTCAAGCAGTCCACGGCAACAACTCTGTTGCTCGGCCCTTTCGTGGACGAGACGGACGGGCAGACCGCCGAAACCGCGCTGACCATATCGCAAGCCGACGTGCTGCTGTGGAAAGAGGGCGGCACGACGCTCGCGCAGAAAACCGAGTCCACGTCCTGCACTCATCGCAGCAACGGCCTGTACACCTGCCCGATCGACACCACCGACACCAACACCCTCGGCATTCTGACGGTGAGCGTGGACGAGAGCGGCGCGCTGCCGATTCGGATGGACTACTTCGTCGTCGCGGCTGCGGTGTACGACTCGCTGAAGGGCAACACGGGCACAGGGCTGCGCGCTGACGCTGTGGCGATTTCCAGCGACACGACCGCTGCCGACAACCTCGAGCTGGCCTTCGACGACACCGCCGGCCCGGTGCCGCACTTGGGCATCATCGACCAGGGGACGGCACAGTCCGCAACCGCCACGACGCTGGTCCTGCGTGCGGCGGCTACGTTTGCCGATGACACCGCCATTGGCGCGGTGCTCGCAGTCTTTGGCTCCACTCAGGGCTACTGGCAGACGCGGGTCGTCACGGACTACGTGCTGTCCACGGACACTGCGACAGTCGATGCATGGACGGTGACACCAAGCGGGACGATCACCTACAAATTGTTTGCTGCGCCCCCGGCTTCGGCTTCGTCCGTGCCTGCGGTCAACGTGACGCAGTGGGGTGGTGCGGCCATCGCTACGCCCTCGGTTGCGGGCGTGCCCGAAGTGGACCTGACCCATGTGGCCGGGGCGACCACCAACGTGGCGGCGCTGGCGACGAACGTGGATGCGATCCTGACCGACACGGCGGTGATCGGTGCAACGGGTGCCGGTCTGACGAGTCTCGCCACGCAGGCGAGCGTGAACACCATCGACGACTTCCTCGACACCGAGATCGCCGCGATCAAGGCGAAGACCGACTCGCTGACGTTCACGGTGGCTAACGTGCTGGACGCCAATATCCAGCGCATCAACGACGTCACCATCACCGGCAACGGCGGCGCTGGCACCGAATTTAACGTCTAATGAGCATCTGGGCCGACATCTGGGCCGACATCTGGGGCCCGATATGGGCTGGCGGCGCCGCGCCAAGCAGCGGGCAGGCGTGGCGCGACGGGGTGTGGGCGGTGGGTGCGTGGGCCGATGGAGCCTGGACGCAGGCCGGCGACGTCCCGGTCATCACGACACTTGAGCCAGCCAACGGCGCCGTCGGCGTGGACTACTCGTTCACGTTCGAAGCGACGGGCGACGTGCCGATCACCTGGACCGTCACGGTGGGCAGCCTTCCCGCAGACCTGTCGCTGGCGACCAACGGCGCACTGACGGGTGTGCCGGCCGGTACGGGCACGACCAACTTCACCGTGCAGGCTGCGAACGCGCAGGGGACCGACACCCTGGCCTGCTCGCTCGTCATCGGCACGGCCTCGACCGGCACGGGAGCCGACCGGGCGGCGCACGCGCGCCCGATGGGGCGCGGGCTGCTGCGGCTTGTCGGCCGGTAAGACACTGCTGGTCGTAGGCTCGGCACCGAGCCTGCACGCTGACCTGGCGGCTGCGCAGGCGCTGTACCCGGACGCGGAAATCATGCTTGTCAATGGGGCCTGCGCCGCCGTAGAAGCCGCACAGCACGTTCTGGCGGGGCACACGGACAAGGCAGAGGAATTCGCCCGCGCCCGCGACACGGCCTTTCCACTGGCTTTACCGTGGCGTTTACACGCGACGCAGCGAGTCGGGAGCAACCCGATCCGCCCGGAAGAGTACCCAAGCGTCACCGACTGGTGGCCCGCGGACTGCACCTCTGGGGCGACTTCGGCCGGCAAGGCCGCCCTGATCGGCTTGCGGATGGGCTTCGACCGGGTCATACTGGTCGGTTGCCCCCTTGACGGGTCCGGGTACTTCGTGGGAGAATCGGCAGGCATCCCGCAACTCCGGTCCTGTCAGCGGATCGGGGATGCCACAAAACAACAGGCGGCCACGATCCGCCGCTACAAGAAGCGTATGGCGGAACTCGCCGAAACGACGTTCAAGGGGAAAGTTTTCAGCATGAGTGGACTGAGCAGAGACCTTTTAGGGTTCCCGCCCGCGCCATGAGGTGCCCGGCCACGGACCCCGACTTCGCCCGCAACGGAGTCCACGGCGTCGACGCGCAGCTGCGGTTGATGCGCTCCGTGCTGGCGCTGATCCCCGGCGAGCGGCGCGGCGCGATCGACGCGGGCGCGCACATCGGCACCTGGACCGCACCGCTCGCGGCCCGCTTCCGGTTCGTTGACGCCTTCGAGCCGCACGCCCCGAACTTCGAGTGCCTCGAAAAGAATGTCGGCCAGCTGACCAACGTCGAGTTGCACGCGGCGGCCCTTGGCTCGCAGCGCGGACGCTGCCGGGTGATGAACGTCGGCGCGAACTCAGGCTGCGGTTTCGCAGTTAAAGGCGGCGACGCCCTCGTGATGGTGCTCGACGACTTCAACTTCGAAGACATCGACTTCATCAAGATCGACGTCGAGGGCTACGAGGGCCACGTACTCGCGGGCGCGCGCAGTCTGCTGACCCGCTGCCGCCCAGCCGTGTTCTTCGAGGACAACGGCGTGGGGTTGGCGAACTACGGCGCCGAGTGGATTGACCCGAAGGCGATCCTGTCCGACTCCGGCTACACGCGCCGCGCGCGTATCGCGAAGAACGAGCTCTGGTGCTTCGGGTAGCGTTGGTCCTCCGCGGGGGCGGCGAGTTCCTCCCCCTTCACGCGCAGGTCCTGGCGAAGCAGGTCGAGAAGCATCTCTGCACCGACGTCGTCTGCTACGCGGACGTGCCGATCAAAGGCGTCGAGGTCATCCCGCTGCAGTCGAAGTGGCCGGGGTGGTGGGCGAAGATGGAGCTGTTCGACCCGCGCATCCCGGGCGACCTGCTCTACCTCGATCTCGACACGGTCGTGGTCGGCGACCTGGGCGACATCGCCAGCGTCGGCAGACTCACGACCCTGCGGGACTTCTACCGTAACGGCAAGCGCCGACCGGAAGGACTCGGCAGCGGTCTCATGTACCTGCCGGAGAACGAGCGCGGCGAGATATGGGAACGCTGGACAGGCAACCCGACTCGCACGATCGCGCACTACCGGATGATGGGCAAGGGCGATCAGGCGTTCCTGGAAGACTGGTCGATGACGCGATGGGCGCGCTGGCAGGACCTCGTCCCCGAGCAGATCGTGAGCTGGAAAGAGCACTGCAGGGACGGCGTCCCCGCTGCCGCGCGGGTCATCTGCATGCACGGCAACCCGAGACCCTGGCGCACGCGCCGCTTTGAACACATCTACAAGTAGGCACCAATGGCCATCGAGACTTCGAGCAAAATCGGTCTGATTTCAAAGGCGCTTATTCTCTGCGGTGAGAAGCCGCTCACGTCGCTGTCTGATAATAGGTATGGGGCAACTGTTGGTTCTGGGCTTTTTGAAATACTGTATGAAAATGAATTGACCAGTAACCCGTGGCGCTTCAGCATGAAGAAGGCTGCGCTCTCCCGGCTCAATGTCACCCCGGTCAACCAGTTCGCCTACGTCCACCAGATTCCGGTGGATTGTTTGCTTCCGCGGCACGTCTACCCGATCACCGACTATGAA
>OFQX01000262.1_pt1 | contig 16637 bp, 13 predicted proteins | sample 1542951 | NCBI WGS metagenome assembly OFQX01 (sample SAMN07774215, study PRJEB24372) | wastewater metagenome | isolation source: WWTP Novara (Effluent) | place: Italy: Novara | collected 2015-12
TGCTCTTCCGATCTCGATGATTTCTGAACCGTCATGGATGCTGATGGCACGCAAGTTCATCGGGCAGACCGAGATCAAGGGCCCGGAACACAGCAACGTCGTGGTGCGCTGGTGGGAGGCGATCAAGGCGCCGTTCCGTGACGACGAAACGCCGTGGTGCGCTGCGTACGTCGGCGGCGTGCTCGAGGAATGCGGGATGACCAGCACGCGCAGCGCCGCGGCGCGCAGCTACCTCACCTGGGGCAAGCCGCTGTTCGTGCCGGCGCCGGGGGCGATCGTGGTGTTCTCGCGGCCTGGATCGAGCTGGTCCGGGCACGTCGGGTTCGTCGTCGGCGAGGATCAGGACGGCAGGCTGCTGGTGCTGGGCGGCAACCAGGGCGACGCGGTCAGCGTGGCGCCGTTCTCGAGTTCGACGCGCACCAGGCGAGGCTCAACACGCTGGACTGTACCGGTGAGAACATTGCCGATCTTGTCGGCAAACTCTTCCATGACAACTTCGCGCTCGGCTTCGCGCAGTTTTTGCAGCACGACTTGTTTGGCTGTCTGAGCCGCCACACGACCGAAGCTGCTTGCGATGTCCGTCTCTTCGACGATGTCGCCAATTTCGGCTTTTTTGTTGATCTTGCGAGCTTCCTCGACAGTTTTCTGGTTCGCTGAGTTTTCAACTTCCTCCACGACTTCATAGGCGATGTAGATCTTGGCGGTGCCGTCGTTGGTGTTGAGTTCGGCGCGCACGTCTTGTTCGCGGTCACCGTGGTCACGGCGCCATGCAGCGGCAATCGCCTGCTGGACGACGTCCATGACGGTTTCTTCTGGTAAATTCTTTTCCTCAGCAATAGTGTGCATCGCCAAGACTAATTGTTTTATATTGAGGTCATCCATGATTTTCCTTTCAGGAGGGGATCACCCCTCCAAATTTCTCGGGAAGTGAATTCCCAAGAAATCCTCCTCCCCCTAAAGCGAGTACTCCGCACTCGTACTGCTTTATATACGTTATTAAAAATTCCGACCTGCCGGCCGGATGTGTACGGAGCAATAGTACATCATATGAGCGATTAGTGCAAGCACTGCTACACTAGAAGAGACTACTTCACTTAACAGACAAGAAAGGTAAAATAATACTCTATGCAAACAGTTACCCGTCTCTATAACACCTTTCAGCCCGATACCTATTTCCTCGACATCACGCTTGACCGTGTTGGCCGCACCTTTAGCGGGTCGGTCGGCATCAAGGGTAAGTATATGGGCAAATCTCCCTTGAGCCTCCATGCAAAAGACCTCACGATCACGCATGCTCGTCTCGACCACGAAGACGCTGACCTCCCCCGACATGGTGACAATGATGAAATAGTGTTTGACGTGTCACTCGAACCAGGCGAACACCACATACTCCTCGAGTTTTCGGGCAAGATAACCGACCCGATGCACGGCCTTTATCCCTGTTATTTCGAACATGACGGTGTCAAAAAAGAGCTACTCGCCACCCAACTCGAGTCACACCATGCCCGCGAAGTCTTCCCGTGTATCGACGAGCCCGAAGCCAAGGCTATTTTCAATCTCGCACTCACCACCGAAAAAGACGTGCAGATACTCGGCAATATGCCGATCCGCACCCAGATGGATGCGGGCGACACCCTGTCCACTACAATCTTTCACCCGTCTCCTCGCATGAGCCCGTACCTGCTCGCATTTGTCGTCGGCGAGCTACACAAGAAGTCTGCGCAGACCAAGAGTGGCGTCGAGGTCAATGTCTGGGCAACCCCCGCCCAAGCGCCCGAGAGTCTTGATTTTGCACTTGACTCAGCCGTGCGGTCGATCGAGTTTTTCGACGACTACTTTGGCACGCCGTATCCTCTCCCTAAGGCCGACCATGTCGCGCTGCCTGATTTCAGTTCAGGCGCCATGGAAAACTGGGGGCTTATTACCTACCGCGAGATCTGCCTACTGGCAGACGCCGACACCTCTATCAGCATGCGGCAGCAAATTGCCGAAGTCATCGCCCACGAGACGTCACACCAGTGGTTCGGCAACCTCGTCACGATGAAATGGTGGGACGATCTATGGCTCAACGAAAGCTTCGCCACGCTCATGAGCTACGTCTGTGTCGACGCGATGTTCCCGACGTGGAATATCTGGATGACGTTTGCCACCAGCGAGACACTGTCGGCCGTCCGGCGTGACTACCTACCCAATGTCCAACCAGTCAAGGTCGAGGTCAACCATCCCGACGAGATCACGACACTGTTTGACCCCTCTATCGTCTACGCCAAAGGCGCCCGGCTGCTCGCCATGTTGCGTCGCTACGTCGGCGACGAGGCATTTCGTGACGGTCTGAAACATTATTTTGCGAGCCATGCCTACCAAAACACTATCGGCCAAGATCTGTGGGACGCGCTGTCGACGGCCAGCCACCACGACATCGTCGGCTTCATGACGCCATGGCTGACCCAGCCGGGTCTGCCAATTGTCAGCATCACCCGCACGTCTATCTCTCAGAAGCGTTTTGTGCTCGGCGGTGACAATCCGACTCCCGACGCCCTATGGCCGATCCCTATCGCCGCCAACCAGAGCGAGCTACCCGAACTCTTCGACGAACGTACTCACACCGTCGCCCAACTACCTGAGGATACTCGTATCAACAGTGGTGGCATCGGGCATTTTATCAGCCACTATGACGACGAAGACCTCCTCGCCTACCGCATCGCGGCCATCGCTGGGGGTGCCGAGATCAAGGCCGCAGATCGACTGACGTTACTCAACGACGCGACGCTGCTCGCTCGTGCCGGTAACATCTCCGCCACAAACCTCTTTGAGCTTGCTCAAGCCTACCAAAACGAGACCGACGAGCCCGTCTGGGACATCGTCAGCCTCGTCGTCGCAGACCTCAAGCGATTTGTCGAAGACAGCGACGTGCAAGAAAAGAAATTCAAAATCCACGTTATCCAGCTCGCCAAACAGACCTATGACCGTCTCGGCTGGGACGCCAAGAGTGGAGAGAGCGAATCCGACGCCAAGCTGCGCGCCACAGTCATCGGCCTGCTTGCCTACGGCGAGGACGAATCGATCATCACCCGCAGCCTCAAGACATTTCGCGAGGCGACCGACCTCCTGAAGCTCCCGAGTGAGATCCGCGGCATCATTTTCAGTGTTGTCGCCCGTCATGGCGAGGCCGCAGATATCGAGCGCCTGATCGACACGCACCGCGAGACTCACATCGCCGAGTTGCAGAGTGATATCGCCGCTGGACTTGCCGCAACCCGCGACACAGCACTCATCGACCGGCTCATCGGCTTCCTCAAAGACGAGTCCGTCGTCCGCTCGCAAGACCTCACCCGCTGGTTTATCTACCTCGTACGCAACCGCTATTCTCGCGAACAGGCATGGACATGGATGTGCGAGAACTGGGACTGGATCGAGGAGAAGTTTGCCGGCGACAAGTCCTACGACGACTTTGCCCGCTATGGCGCCAGCGCGCTCTCGACACACGAATGGTTGGCGCGCTACAAAGAATTCTTTGACCCCAAGCGCTCTATCCCTGCTCTCTCGCGTGCGATTGAGCTTGGTGAAAGTGATATCCGCGCTCGTGCTGACTGGATCGCCCGAGACAAAAGTGGGTTTTTCGAGAGTTTGTAGGAAGCTGGCTTGCACAGCCGGTAAATTGAGAGTCTTTCTCACAGAGTCACTCGACTCATTTACCCCGATTACCGAGGCAGTGATCCGTTACTTTTGTCCGCAAAAGTAACCAAAACTCTCCGCCAAGCTCTCAAACGTGATGGTCGCTTTGGTAACAAGCAAGCGTCACAAAAACATCGTCCCTTCGGGCGCGTCCCCTCGCCTTTATACAATGGCTTGCTCGGGGCAGAGTTTTTGTGAATGATTCGCTTACTTGTCACCAGTCTCCCTCAGTTTGCTCGAATTGGCGGCAGGGGTCGCAGAAGCTACAAAGACAAGGTCACGGAAAATCACAGGACGTCTGGCTCACGCCAGCCGTCTCACTCCGGCCTCCCTTCTCAAAGGAGACTAAAAGCGAAGAGCAGCCCAATGGAGTCCTGGCGCGTAGCCCAAGACGACACTGGCGCGTAACGGTCGACTGCGAGAACGGGAGGGTGCAGTGAGGACGGAGAACGACCTACGTGCAATATGCTGAGGCATATTGCGACGACGGGAGCGTGGAGACCCTAAATAACCTCTATAAACTCTGATGCCACAAACTCTTCCCCGCTGACTTCGACTACAGAGGACATTGACAATCTTTGATTTATTTCTATATTATTGTGAATTATGAATCCAAACTCTTTGCCGATCCGCTCAGCCAGCAAACTGATACTTGCAACTCCAGACGCTGGGATACTCTTTACCCGTGGCCAAAGTGGGCGTTGGAATTTACCAGGTGGCGGCATAGAGCCCGGAGAGACAGCGCTCGATGCCATGCACCGTGAAACGATTGAGGAGCTTGGACTTGATATCTTTCCTTACTGTGGGCCTGTACGGGCACTCGGAAGAATCGTTGGTCTCGTAACCGATAAATTCAACAATCCATTTATAGCGGAGTGGTATGTGCATAGCGCAAACTTAAAACACGACATAACACCATGGCTACGACCTGGAGATGATGTCGAGGGTATCGAGACAGCGCCTATTCTACGCATTCCTGCCCATCCTCGGGTAACGAGAATGTCCAAAATTGCCGTCGCACACGCAAGATGATTCTTGGCGAGAAGCAGGCATAGCTATTTGTCTAAACCCTGTTCTAAGATGCTCGTCTATATGATGATATTTGACACGACTATATATATCGGTTATTAATATATAGGTATGGCCATACTCTTGGTCACGTCTTCTCGCCACAGTTGGAAAGGAACTATCGTGAGTCGTATCACTAACACAATCGGCGGCAGGTTCTTCGTGACACTCGCAGCCCTCATCGCATTTCCCGTGGCGGTGCACATCGCTGCCAGGGTGGTTCTGAATGGGCTCATCATCCCGACATTCCCCTACACCTACAGGGATCAGCCCGCGAGCAAATCGCTCTTTGACTGGCATCCGGCCAGCAACATGGATGCCATGTTTGTCCACATACCGGGTCTACTGCTGACACTTGTCGCATGTGCACTGCTGTATGGTCTGTGGCGACTAGCACGCTACGTGGTCAAGGGCCGAAACAGATACGTCGATCCATGCTCCAATCCTCGAGCCTGCCCCTGTCCTCGCCACCGTGAAGAGGAAAGGAGCGCAGAGATAGCGCGGCTTGCCGCCCTCACAGCTACTACTGCAGCCGCCGCCACGATCATTAACTCGTAACGATCAAAGCCCGCCTGGCACCGATGACCAGGCGGGCTAGACGAACAGCCTTCCCTGTTCGTCTTTTTCTTGGGACTAAATCACTTCTATAAATTCAGATATCACAAACTCTTCCCCACTAACTTCGACGGCTGACAGGACGGCTTGTTGCACGTCTTTGTTCGCCAGCCATAGTTCGGCAGCGAATTTCATTTGGCGCAGTTTTTTGGGCGTGATGGCTGCGAGTCCGCTGCCTGCACGGTCATTCTTGCGGTATTTGACCTCGATAAAATGCACTATGCCTTTTCGTTCGGCGATGATATCTACCTCGCACCATTTCGTTTTCCAGTTGCGGTCGATGATCGTATAGCCTTGTCGCCGCACATGCTCACACACCGCTTCCTCCGCGTTATTCCCCACCTTGGTCGTATTTTTTGTCAGCATTTTTATACCTATATCATCTTTTTCGCTTAAAAAGGTTGAACCTTTTTGATCACGAGATGTGTTGTAGTATGTGCTGAGCGGAGCGAAACTCATCCGGTGGATCGGGCTTGCGCCGAGTTCGGCAAGAGCTGCGCTATGAGCAGCGGTGCCGTAGCCGACATGCGCCGCAAACTTATAGCCCGGGAATTTGGCGTCCATAATCTTCATGTATTCATCCCTTGCGACTTTCGCAACGATCGATGCCGCACTGACGCTCGGTACCAGCAAATCCGCCCGTGCCATCGTCACAATCTCCACCTCCCTCTTTTCCAGGGGCAGCCCCTGGGACGGTAGATCAACTTGTTCCAAGGTCGAACCTTGGAACAAGTTGATCGTGCCGTCGATGATGATTTGGTCATAATCCACATTGATCTGAGACATCGCGAGTCGGGCGGCTAATTTCAATGCAGCCGAGAGACCAATCTGATCAATGACTTTGGCGCTCACCCACCCCAAGCCGACGGCTGCGGCTTTTTGTTTGATCTCAAGCGTCAGCTTTTCGCGCTTCTTGGCCGTCAATTTCTTGCTGTCCGTCAGACCAGCGATCTCCGCATCGCCGAGCGCCACAGCGCCAACTGTCATCGGCCCCGCCCATGCCCCACGCCCTACTTCATCGATACCAACAATCATTCCCCCATTTTACTACTTATCAATCTAAGGCCTCGTCAAGTTTACAGATTGATTGATATCATTCAATAGATGTGGTATACGTAATTACATCTGTCCACAGAAGTACCAAGGAGCAAAAATGCCCTTTTCACTGCAAGAGAGCGCCAATCGCGCGAAGGCCGCCGCTATACGGAAGGCCGATGAGCACGCAAATCACATCTACCAAGCCAAGCTCGCGAAGAAAGAGCGCAAAACGCGCGCCATGCTTGCCCGACATTTCCCCGGGATACCGGCCAGTGATGCGTACCAACTCTGGAAAATCGCCACACACCTGACTGACAAGATCATCTGGCAATATGGCCATGGGGAGAAGAGGTTGATGACTGAGAGCGAAGAGCGGGAAGGCCTCTTCTACGAGCGGCGTCTCGAATCTGATCCCAGCGTATCCTGGTATGTAGTTGACAAATGCTATTTGTCAGTACTTGAGCAGATGGCTCGCGCATACAAAGACCGTGGCCAAGCTTTTAGTCTGCGTAAACTTCGACGCTGGGAGTGCAAGCAGCCAAGCAGGGATCCCCAGGTCAGAATCACTTGCACTGCTCCACTTCCAGGCTGAATTCCGCCCGCCTATCGTTGAGACACGAATACCCGTCTCCGAAAGGCGGGTATTCACAATTATGACTCCTATCAAAACTCCCGGAGCAATCCGGGAGTTCTTCGTTTGTCGTGACTAGGCTTCTTATTTCTCAGCAGCTTTGTGGGCGGCTTCGACTTCAGCTTGTTTCGCTTTGAGCTCAGCTTCTTCTTTGGCCTTTTCAGCAGCCTTGGCCTCGGCCTCGGCGGCAGCGGCTTCTTTGGCTTCGTGCTCGGCTTTTTCAGCTTCGAGGTCGCGGATATCGTTGACACCTGCGCGGTCGAAATCAACAGCGGTCAGACGAGCTGACTTACCTGAGCGAGCGCGGAGGTAGCTGAGGTAGTTACGGCGAACTTTGCTACGCTTGGTGATCTCTACTTTGAGCACGGCTGGAGAATGGAGCAAGAAGCTCTTTTCGACGCCAACACCACTCGTGACTTTGCGGACGGTGATACGTGAAGTCAGGCTTTCCTTGCGGTCACAACGGATAACAACGCCCTCGAAGACCTGGACACGCTCTTTGGTGCCTTCTTTAATTTTCTGATGCACGCGAACCGTGTCGCCAGACCGAGCATCGACAACTTGAGGTTTTTTGTGGCTGTTGGCAGCCTTTTGGATAAGATCAAACATATAATCCTTTAAAACTTATATAACAATCAGTGAGCAATTATAGCACCTTTACCTCGAGATGAAAAGCCTTTTTGCCATGACAGTTGCCTTGTACACGATAAAAAACGTCATAGCGCCCAACGTATTGGCCACCAAGTCCCACGAGGTGTCAGTCACCGACTGAGAGGAAATACCCGTCTCGTAGGCGAATAGTTCATATAGTTCATTGACTACCCCAAACGCACTGACGAGCACGAATAGTATCGCAAGCTCTTCGTACCATATGAGCTCGCGTTTGATCAGTGGTCGGAAATACAGGCACAACAGTCCGACGAACACACCGCCACCAAAGAAATGCGTCAAAAACTGTGTTTTTCCGCCATGGATCAACGGTGACGGCAGAAACAGCGATACAGAGAACAACAGCGCCGCGAGAACCAGTAGCCACTGGTTGCTCCGTAAATGATAGTGCCCGGCGATCATCCGCCCACCGGCATACACCAGCACCGGGATCACGACGACATAGAGAAACATATTCATCACAACTTAGTATACAAAATACTTGTCTATCCGAACCGTTACCGCATATTTCTGTCATAATAGATCGTATGAATTATGACCAACTAGCCCTCGAACAACATGCAGCCCACAAAGGCAAAATCACCACCAAACTCCGTGACGAATCCGAAGTCACTCGCGAGAAACTCAGCACCTACTACACGCCTGGCGTTGCGGCTGTCAGCAAAGCAATAGCAGCGGATCCGTCGTTGCTCCCTGTCTATACATGGACAAACAATCTCGTCGCCGTCATCTCTGACGGTTCCGCCGTCTTGGGTCTTGGCAATATTGGCCCCAAAGGCTCGATGCCGGTCATGGAAGGCAAGGCGCTGCTGTTCAAAGAATTCGCAGACATCGATAGCGTGCCGATCATCCTCGACGTCCATACACCTGACGAGATCGTCGCAACTATCAAAGCCATCGCGCCGAGCTTCGGTGCCATCAATCTCGAAGATATCGCCGCTCCACAGTGTTTTGAGATCGAAGAGCGACTGAAGGCTGAGTGCGACATACCAGTATTTCATGACGACCAACACGGGACGGCCGTCGTCGTCCTCGCAGGGCTGATCAACGCTATGAAAGTGACAGGCAAAAAGCTAGGCGACTGCAAGATCGTCATCATCGGTGCTGGGGCGGCTGGCACGGCCATCACAAAATTGCTCCACAAATATGGCGTCGGCTCAATCGTCGCGGTTGATAGCAAGGGTATTGTGGGCGAATCGCGCACCGACCTCAATTCAGAAAAAACTGCGCTGCTCAAATACGTTGATGGTTCTCACTCCGGTACGCTCCAAGATGCGCTCGCTGGAGCAGACATTTTCATCGGCGTCAGCAAACCAGACCTACTGACGAGCGAGATGGTGAAAATGATGAACTCAGAGCCGATCATCTTTGCTCTCTCCAACCCAACACCAGAGATCATGCCTGACGTCGCTCATGCCGCCGGTGCGGCTGTCGTCGCCACCGGCCGGTCTGACTTCCCGAACCAAATTAACAATGCCGTCGCTTTCCCCGGTATCTTCCGCGGCGCGCTCGACAACAAAGTAAAAACTATCACGGACGACCACAAGATCGTGGCAGCGGAAGCTATTGCGGGACTCATAGAAAGCCCAACGGCCGAAGAAGTGATCCCGAGCGTTTTCGACACCCGACTCGTCCCTGTGATCGCAAAGGTTATCGTCTAAGCGCCATCTCAATCGCTGTAAGCGCCAAGGGCGATATAGGTCGATCATCGTGCTCTTCGGGTAATCTGTGATCAAATAGAAACAAACCATTCTCTTCACACCATCTAGCTGAGGGTCGTTTGACGCCACACCCCAGAAACACTATCCAGTTCATCGATAAACGCTGATGATGACTACCCCGTGCATCAGGATCCTTGACAACTCCGAGCGGAACCGAATCTGGCATCTTCTCCTCTAGTCCGAGCATACTATACGTACGCCGCAACGCTCCGTAAGGGGTTTCTCCTATCTCTCGCACCCCGCCAGGAAGGCTCAGGGTACCGTGTGGTTCATACACAGACTCTGACTCAACTAACACGATCTTTGCATTTGGATTGTCCCTATCGCGGTAGCGCAGCACCCACCTCACCTCATTACGAACCGGAGGCGGTGCCTGCGGATAGGGCTCAATGGGGTCGTTTTCGGGGGGATACTGCTCAGTCATGCTATAACTCATGTAACGTATCTATGTATTAGATCACATGCAAAAGCACGTTGCAAACTAAAGCAGTATAAATTTGTCACGTTACGAATGATGTTATATAACGCGATTGATCTCTTCGAGCGTTGTCTCGCCGGCCAAAACTTTGAGCAATCCGTCTTGCAAGATCGTCAGCATACCCTGTGCTTGGGCGGCTTTCTCTATCTCGCCGACATTGACGTCGTGTATCTCACCACGGATAAATTTCTGGATTTCTTCCGTCACAATCAGCTGCTCCATGATCATGATGCGGCCTTTGTAGCCAAACGGCACGTCTTCGCTCGTCCCTGGTTTCCAGAGTTGGAAATCATCGAGATTCGGACGAGGGATATGGTCGGGTAACGTGCCGAGCGCATCCCGAATCCATTGCTTGGTCGTCTCGTCGGGAGTATAGGCTATCTTGGTCACATCGTCGAGCCTGCGCACCAGACGCTGGCCGATCACCATGCGGATCGCATTGGCAAATATTGGGTTTTGGCCGATCATGTCAATCAAGCGCGAAAATGCCGCCGCGGCTGTGGCGGCGTGAAAGGTAGAGAGCACCAAGTGCCCGGTGATCGACGCCTGGATAGCTGTGCGCGCCGTGTCGGCATCACGGATCTCACCGACAAACACGACATCTGGGTCGAGCCGCAATACCGCACGTAATTTTTCGGCAAAACTATCACCCGCACTCGTGTTGACTGGGATTTGGGTGATGCCCGTGAGGCTCATTTCGACTGGATCCTCGAGAGTCAGGATCTTGCGCGAGGGGTCGTTGAGCGCGTTCATGATAGAGTAGAGCGTCGTCGATTTGCCCGATCCAGTCGGACCGACCACCATCGCGAGGCCATGCGGATGCGAGATGATCTCGTTGATCTCGTTGCGGCGTCGCTCGTCGATACCAAGTTTGTCGAGATCGAGCATCGACTCATCAAACGTAAACAGGCGAATCACCGCGTCCATGCCATAGGCTGCTGGGATGGTTTCGATACGCATATTGATGAGCTGTCCCGGCTTGCGCGTCGAATCCTGTTGCATATGACCCGTCTGCGCATCGGTGGCAGCAGTCGAGATATTTGCCTTGGAGGCAATCGAGGCCTGGAGCGCCCGATATTTTTCGTGCGAAATATGAGCGATCGGATGCAATGCGCCGTCAACACGCAGCCGTATGCGGACATCGTCACGCTGGTTTTCGATATGGATGTCACTGGCGCCCAGCTGATCGGCCTGATCGATGAGGTAGTCCAAGACATCGTCAGTCCGCACCGATTCAAGCGTTTTCGACACCTCAGCAAGCGTATCGCTATCGCCATCGCGAGCAATCTCGACGTTGCTATAGATCACTTCTTTGGGCGGATCGTAACGCAACATAAATTCGCGAAACCCGAGGTTGCTGATCAAAACAAATTCAATCGCATGGCCGCCGGCATTATATCGACTCGTGAAGTCCCGCATGGTCGACTGAGGCGTATTGACCGTGATACCAAACACGTAGGAACTGTCGTCAGAACCAACCCGCAGCGGAACAATCTGCCAAGCATGCATGTCCTGTATACTGATCTCGCCCATGTACAGCTGAGCATCCTGGACACGCCCTCGGCTATCAAAATACCTCAGACCCAGAATTGAGGCACGGTTTTGCGTATTTTGTTCATCTTCGGCACGGAATTGTACCTGCTGCTGAGTATCGTCTGTCATTCACCGTTCATTGTAGCAAATCAACAGAGAAAGAATAAGCGTTATCAACTGCTAAGATAGAATGATGAGTCAGATCATCGTAATTGCTCACAATATCCGCTCCACACACAATGTCGGATCGATTTTTCGCACCGCCGAAGGCTTCGGCGTCGCACGTATTATACTCAGCGGCTACACGCCTTATCCGCACCTAGCAGATGACCCACGTCTGCCTCACCTTTCCAGGAAAATAACTGAGCAGATCCACAAAACCGCACTCGGCGCCGAAGAACTTGTCCCGTTTGAATACCAGCCCGTCGTCGACCTCGCTGCGCTCAAATCCCATGGCTACCGTATAGTCGGACTCGAACAAGCTGCCCGTTCGGTTAGTCTCAGAAACTATACGCCGCCTGAGAAAATCGCCCTCGTACTAGGCGAAGAAGTCGAGGGCATCCCTGACGATCTGCTCGAGCAATGCGAGGACATCCTCGAAATCCCTATGAAGGGTCAAAAAGAATCTTTCAACGTCAGCGTCGCCGCAGGCGTAGCGATATATGTATTGAGTGAGGGGCTAGCCCCTCCCAGTTGATTTCAAAATGAATTTGAAATCAACTTCCCTCCCCCTAAAGCTCGGCTTACGCCTCGTTTGGCAAACCTGGCTAGTTAAAGCCTTGCAAAAGGCGTCTTTAGGGGGAGGAAGTCTGTTTGGAATTTACTTCCAAACAGACTGGAGGGGTGGAACCCTCCTTGGTGTTATAATTTAACGGCAAGCATTATGAGCTCATATCGCCATACTCCCTACCATCTTCATATCGGTCGCGTTATGTTCGCGAGTCTTGCTGTTGTGGCGATCGGCGTACTCCATATGCCTTCGCTCTCCCCGGTTCAATCACTCCAGCAAAATTCGCAGCAAGCAGCCGTACTCGCCTATGCCACCAACATCAATCCCGGTGATCTAACTGCTGGCAACAATACCGCCCGAGCCCAAAACGGTCTTGGCGCACTGTCGCTCAACTCCCAGCTCTCAACCTCAGCTCAGCTCAAGGCAAACGATATGATCGCTCAGAATTATTGGGCGCACGTCTCACCTGGCGGGACGCAACCATGGTATTGGTTCGTGCAGGCCGGGTACGACTACGTCGGGGCAGGCGAAAACCTAGCCTATGGATTTTCGACCAGTGACGCCGTCACCGCGGGCTGGATGAACAGTGCCGGACACCGGGCAAACATCCTCGGTGACTATCAGGACGTCGGCTACGGCATTGCCAACGGCGAGAATTTTCAGGGCAATCAAAATACCGTCGTGGTGGCTCATTATGGCAAACCTCGCACTCCACCACCGCCACCTGCCCCTCCTGTTGCCGCAGCACCGACCGCCCCCGCCGCACCGAGCGCAACGTTGCCTGCGGCAAGCGCGCCGGCGCCTGCGGCCGAAACACCAGCACCTGCCGCGCCAGCAACGCCCGTGAGTGAGGAAGTTCCGGCACCAGCTACCGAAGAGTCGCTCAAGCCGGTAGCGAGCAAAGAGGTATCAACCCCCTCGTCAACCGTTGGCATGCCCGTCTGGAAGCAACTACTGTCCGGCACCGCACCGGCTATTGTCCTCGTGAGCATGGCAATCCTCACCGTTGTCTCTATCGGCTACACCCTGACGCATGTTTCGCTCGTGCGTCACGCCGCTCGACTGAGCGAACAATACGTCATGCATCACCCGTTCATCGACGCCTCAGTCGCTGTCGGCGCCAGCATCATCGTGCTCATAACGACTATCGGACATGTAGGCTAAGAGCACGTAGTCAGTAGTCAGTAGTCAGTAGTCAGTAGTCAGTAGTCAGTAGTCAGGTTAATTGTGTTCTTTTTGCTGGTTACTGATAACTGGTTACTGACTACTTACTGGTTACTTAAGCGCGACGCAGTCAGCGCCGTATAGTTCACCCACGGTTGCAATGAGCGCTTCGTTTGGCTCGATCAGGAACGGCAGACGGATCGCCGAACCTTTGTCTTCACCCAGCACTAGGATGATCTCGGACTTGCCCGGGTGCTGGTTGAGAAATTGCTTGAGTTGCTTGAGTTTATCGTGATCGTTTGGATTTCTCACATGGACATACAACTTCCGCACCGGCTCGTCCTGGATAGGGTGGTAGCTAAATTTTGGAGCTGCCTGAGTCGCTACCTTTTCTTTCATCACTTTCGGTTTTGGCGTTTTCATTTTCTTGCCGGTTGAGCGATAATTATCGAGCTCATTCTCGGTGACAATAGTGATCTCGTCGGCGATGACTTTTGCCTCGCCGAGGTTATTGCCCGCTTTGTCCGTACTCGATATCTTGCCGCTGACTCGCACCACTGCGTCCTGGATCAGTGAACTCCCGATCTCTTCGAAAAGATCAGGAAACACCACGATTTCGCCCTCGCCCGACTTATCTTCGAGCTTCACAAAGGCCATCTTGGAGCCTGATTTCGTGACAATCTGCCTGATGCTACTGATAACTCCGCCGACGATGACGGCTTTTTTGTCATGCTCGACGAGCAAGCTACCGAGCGGTACGCATTGTTCCTCAAAATAGGCGTCGTATTTGTCGAGCGGATGCGCGCTAAGATAGAGCCCGAGCAGCTCCCTTTCCCACGTCAGACGCTCTTTGTCGGTATGTTTTTCTGGTGATGTTTCGAGAATAATCTCAGGAGTCGCAATAGCATTTTCGAGACCACCGAAGAGGTCGGCTTGTCCCGCGAGGGCTTCTTTTTGCAACTTCGAGGCATACCCGAGGATAGTATCGAGGTTGAACAATATATCCGAGCGATCCCCCAGCGCGTCAAACCCCCCGGCCTTCACCAGTGACTCCCACGCTTTGCGATTCACTTTGCGGGTACTAACTCGTTTTGCAAAATCAGCAATCGACAGAAATTTCCCATCTTCCCGGGCGCGCAGGATCTCTTCGACCGCCCCGGTACCGACGCCTTTGACAGCCGCCATCCCGAAACGTATCGTCTGCTCACTCGGCACGACAGCAAATTCAACGAAACTCTCATTGATATCAGGGTTGAGCACCGACAGCCCCATGTGACGGCACTCGCTGATCTCTATTGCCAGACGATCGATGTCACCCTGATCGCTCGTCATGACCGCCGCCATAAAGGCATCGGGATAGTGCGCCTTGAGATAGGCGGTCCAGTACGATATGAGTCCGTAACACGCCGCGTGCGATTTGTTGAAACAGTAATTGGCGAACTCTTCGAGCTGATCCCAGAATTTTTCGGCGATACGGCGCTCTGCTTTGCTATGGGTGATAGCGCCTTCGACGAATTCAACTTTCATCTTGCGCATCAGGTCAATTTTTTTCTTACCCACGGCTTTACGGAGCGTATCGGCCTGGCCGCCGGTGAATCCAGACCATTCTTTGGAAATCTGCATGAATTGTTCCTGATAGACCAAGATCCCGTAGGTCGGTCCAAGCGCATTGGCCATGCCATCGTCGAGGAACGTGATCTTTTCTTCGCCATGCTTCCTGCGGATAAAACTGTCGATGAACTGCATCGGACCCGGCCGATACAGCGCCACCATCGCAACGATGTCTTCGAACTCAGTCGGCTTCAGCTCACGCAAGTACCGCTTCATACCGGCAGATTCCAGCTGGAACACGCCGGTGGTATCGCCTTTCTGAAACAACTCGTACGTCTTTGCGTCATCGAGCGCCAACGTCGAGATATCGATCTCCGTTTGGTAGACTTTGCGGATAATACGGAGCGCGTTGTTGATAATCGTTAGGTTAGATAGCCCTAGGAAGTCCATCTTGAGGAGTCCCAGTTCTTCAACCGGTCCCATTGGATACTGTGTCGCCACGACACCTTTTTGTGCCATCTCGAGTGGAGCAAATTTGACGATATCGTCTGGTGCGATCACGACACCAGCGGCGTGGACGCCGTGCGAGCGGATCGTACCCTCCATACGTATGGCGAAATCGATCACCCGTTTTGCGTTAGCGCTTGTCTCGTATTCACGCCGCAGATCAGGATCGTCCTCGACACTTTTCGAAAGAGGTATGTGCCTGCCTTGCACTGGTGGCGGGATCAATTTAGCTAACCGGTCAGCTTCGGCATAGGGCACCTGCAATACACGCGCCACATCCCGCACCGCCGCCCGAGCCGCCATCTTACCAAAAGTCGTGATATTGGCGACACGATCTGTGCCGTATTTCTCAACACAATACTGGATCACTTCATCGCGCCGGGTATCCTGGATATCGATATCAACATCGGGCATGCTGATACGGTCTGGGTTCAGGAAGCGCTCAAACAGCAAATCATATTTCATCGGATCGAGATCGGTCACCTTCAGGCTAAACGCGATGATCGATCCAGCTGCCGAACCTCGCCCCGGGCCGAAGATAATGCCCCGGTCTTTGCCCCAGTTGATAAAATCCCAGATGATCAGGAAGTAGCCGTTGAATCCCATCGAATCAATCACCCCTAATTCGTAATCAGCCCGCTCCTGTATGTGCGCGGGGGTTGCCGCACGAGCCTTGTCCTGATCCATCAGCTTCGAAGTCGGCTCATCGACGCCACCATAGCGCCAGGCGAGCCCACGCCATACCAGTTCATGAAGATAGGTTTTTTCGCTGTGACCCGCAGGGGTGGGAAATGTCGGGATCAAGATCTTCCCCAGCTCAAGCGTCACTTCACAGCGATCAGCGATAGCTTTTGTGTTCAAGATAAGCTCTGAATGCTCCGCCCCCCAGCGCTCGATAATCTCTCGAGGATCGGTCACGTGCAGATGGAAATCTTTCAGGCTCATACGGCCTTCGTCACTCAGAAACGAACCCGTCCCCACGCAGAGTAGTATTTCGTGCGCTTCCTGCGAGTCTTCGTTGAGATAGTGAGCGTCACTTGTCAGCACACATGGTATGCCTGTCTCTTCGCTGATCCTCAACACGCCGGCGTTGATCGTCCGCTGCACGTCCCACTCGTTGTGATCCTGGATCTCCATGTAGTAGCGATCGCCAAATATACTCTGATACCATAGTGCGATTCGTTTGGCTTCTTCGTAGTTCCCGGCGCGCAAATTCTCGCCCACTTCGCCACTGGCGCACGCCGACAGAGCGATCAG
>OFQX01000264.1_pt1 | contig 16615 bp, 26 predicted proteins | sample 1542951 | NCBI WGS metagenome assembly OFQX01 (sample SAMN07774215, study PRJEB24372) | wastewater metagenome | isolation source: WWTP Novara (Effluent) | place: Italy: Novara | collected 2015-12
GCGGCCGCTGCTGCGGGCCGACCTGCGGCATCCCGACGGCTATGCGCTGCGGCTCAAGGGCGTGACCACCACTCCGTCGAAGAACGGCGCCAACTGAAGGACGCGACCAACAAGATGGCCAAGGAATACAAGGATCTGATCGTCGGCCTGGACATCGGCACCGCCAAGGTGATGGTGGTGGTGGCCGAAGTGATGCCCGGCGGCGAGAACACCCCGTATGGTTTCGGAGCGCTGATCACCAACGACGAAATCGGGCGTGGGCGTGTCAAGGTTCTGCCGGGCCTGTGGCGCGGAAGCTGAGATAACACTGGATATTTTGAGGATGGTGACATGGCCATCAATATGCGGCACGTAGGTGATCAACATCTGATCGCCCAGAACATCGCGCTGGTAATCGCCCACAGCATCAAGCTGGGCGGGGAATACCTGAACATGCTGATGGCCAGCAAGAAGATCGAACTCCCGAACATCTTCAGCATCATCAGCAACATGGCCGAGAGCGAAGGCTGGTCGGTGGAAATGACCGACACCGTACGGCTCGGGACCGAGGGCCAGAACAATCTGTACGGCCTGTTTAACGGGATCACCTACGCAGCCCACACCTACCACGCAGACAACCAGGACGCCATGACCGGCATGGAAATCAAAGCCGGTAACCTCCTGACCAACAAAGCCTATGTGGCCCGCCTGATCAACGAAGACTAATTGTCCCGCCCGCGTGATAAACAAAAACCCCGGTGGTCACAACTCCACCGGGGTTTTTGTTTCAAAGGTATCACACAACACAGCAAAAGCAACACTCACAGAATACGGTCAATTTGCCCCGCTGTCAAGTCCCCTGTGTATCGACACCTGATGTTTGCCTATCGTTTAATCCTGCCCTTGCTGGACCCGGAAGTGGCTAAATAACGGAGGTTGCCCGTTGGCCTGGATTTCCTGCTGTTTTTTCTTGAGCCGGTTACGCTTGCGGGCCGCGATATGATCCTGCATGTCGTACAGCAAGTGGCAACGCTGGCACATAGCGGCCAGGTTTTCCGGTCGGACATCATGCTTGTTGTGCTTATCGCCCGGCGTACCGTCAGGATAAGGCGCTCCCAGGTGGGCTACCGTCAGCACGACCCTGGTAGGTTCGATTGCGAAGTTATCCGCGCCGTCCCGGATGTCCAGCTTCACGCCTTCGTTGGTGATCAGGTCGCCGTCCGGGTTGAAGTAGACATACTTGCTGCTGTCTTCGTTGTTGCGGTAGATCAGCAAGCCATTGGGTACGCCACACTGCTGACATTTGTTACCAGCTTGCTCCCGCACCCGCAGGCTGATGGCGTCCCAATCTTTAGGATACCGCTTCTTGTCCATTGGCACGGTCGGCCTCCTCTTTGTCTACTCGCACCAGCCACGACCGCTGTATCCAAGTCGTAAAGGTGCCGCCGTTATTGCCCGGCACTTCCACCAGATACGCTCCGATCCCGCCGACCTCACCTCGGATTTTAAGGATCTTGCCCTCAATACCGAGTACGCCCGTCGCCTTCTCGAAGCCCTCTATAACCTTACAGGTCTGTCCGTCAATGATCATTCGCGCACCGCTCCTATCGCCTTCAAGGCATCCGACGCTGAATATACCACAGCCACTGGCTGGCCGTTCCACCAGCCGTGCCAGTTGAACTGATGCGAGGTCAACTTTTCGCCGGGCATCTTCACTTCCAGCAAATAGGTGCAGGACCGGAAACCCACCAAGAGGTCGGGTATGCCCTTGCCCGACAACGGCTCAACACTGGCCCCCACGTGCGTGAGGGCTTCTACGATGGCTTTCTCGTTCTTATCCCGCTTGGCTGCGCGGCGTGGTAAGTAGCTATTGCTCATCAGGTTCTTCTCCAAGTCTGCGTTGTCCCTTGTCGGTGCGTTGCCATTGGTCGCGGTACGGTTGACCGTCCTGGTCCAGTGGGTGACAGATTAATCCTTCCCGCCACAGCACGCGCAGGGTACGGTTCAATGTACCATCGGTGACGGTTAATGCCTTCGGTGGCCGGGGAACCAGACGCAGGACGCGCACCTGGTTTTCAGTCATCGGTAGACTGGTCTTGGGCGGATTGTTGTGAATGTGAATCGGTGGCATGTTAGCTCTCCTCGCTAATATCGGTCCAGACGCCATTATTGCGGGAGAATTACAGTTCAAACGCCCCGCAGTGGCCCTCGCTGTTCTTTGTTACCCGTAGTTTGCCGATGTCGGTGTAGTCGCCAGTCACTTCGTCAATCTCCCTCGCCAGCGCTACACAGAGGTTCAGGCTAAAACTACGCGCACCGAGCATACTTTCAAGGTCAATTTGTGTACGCCCGGCCAACACAGACTTGCTCGTTTCCTTATCGATCTGAAACACTTCCAGTCCGGATACCTGATGCCTGGTGCAGAACTGCTTGAAACCATCGACTGCTGCAGCAACGGTCTTAAACTGGTCGTCGCCGTTTTGGCCCATTACCAGATTGGCATAGTCACATACCGCGTAGCTCGGTCGCTTGCCCGCCGCCTCCATGCCGATAAAGGCTTCGTCGTAGGCTCCATTATGCCATACGCCTGCGTGGTCAAACTTACCGAACAGATTGGCTACCGTCACCCCGGCCCGGTCGATCGTTTCCAGTTCCGGCCACTGCTTTACCAGTGCGGCTACCTCACGCGCCTTTACCAGCTGGTCGTCAGTTAACCGATGTCCGGCCCGCTTGTGTTCCTCCACACCGCGTAGCTTGTCGGCGTACCAGGCCTTATGATCCGTAACATCGGACGGCGAGGGGCCACCCTTGCGGTGTACGGCCCGGGCAAAATACTTCTCAGGCGACCACTCTGGCCCCCAGATAATCCCGTACTTCCCCAGTGACCGCCAGTAGTCTATGATGGTTTCCACCAGGACCGTCTTGCCCCAGCCCGATCCACTGATAATCCCCATGACCAGCCCGGCGTCCAGATTGCGGGCCAGCCCGCCCATCTTCTTCATTTCGCGAAACGGGATCGGCAACGGTGGATAGGTATTGATAGGCAAGTTACCATCCAGCACGGCCTCGTACCGGCTACCAGCTTCAGCCCAGCCTACCAGCCAGCCGGTCTTGTCGTCGGACTTGGCTGTACCGTTATGCGGTGGCTTGGGCTTGCTGTCCCGCACCGGATAAAACTCGACCGGGTCTTTGCCGCGCAGCTTCATGTACTGCGTGATATTAAGGCTGGGTTCGTCACACTTCGGGCAGCAGTAAGCCCCACTGGTGGGCGACCCGTCCCAATACAGGTAAGCGGCCGGCCGGTGGTCGTCGTGGGTATGGCTGACAATCCGGCAGGCGATCCGCTTGCTGCGTTTGTTAACACCGAAATCAGCCTTGGATACGCCACAGTCGGCCATAATCCAGTCCCAACACTTAGCCAGAAAGTCCTCGTACTCGGTGGTCGACCAGCCGACATGGTTGTCCCGGATATTCTTGGCTGGTTCCGGATCTGGGGGCGGGGCGGCTGGCTCATCAGGTGTGCCCTTGAGCACTACCCGGCACGCCGATACCTCAATATCGAATATCTCCCGGTCGAACTCGCTGTAGATCCAGAGTTTGTTAATATCGCCACCGTCCCCCAGCTTGTCGCGGTCCAGTTCATACCACGAGAAGCCGATACGATTGGCGATCAGCAGGTCTTTTACCTTCGTCGCGGCCCGTTGCCCTGTGTCGTCAAGGTCGGGATACATCAGGACTGTCTTGATCTCGAAATGCTGTAGCATCGCTACCAGGTTGTCCGGTACATTCATCTCGCCGAACCAGCAAAATACGTTGCGGAAGCCAGCCGACATCCAGGCCCAGACGTCAGGTTCTCCAGATGCCCAGATAACCACGCCCCCGGCTTTCTTCACGGCCTCAGCAAACCCTGGGGCAAAATAGATGCGGGGTTTATGCCAGGGCCCGCCGTCCTGCGGGTCTTCGGGCAGGAACATGTACTTCGGATTGGCGTTGCTATCGCAGGCTTTCCAGCGATACAGGGTTAACCCGGCCCGCACTTCAGCCGGGTTGCCGTATTGATTGATTATCGGATACACCCAGCCGGGCGTTCCGTGCAGCAGCCGTGGCTCAATCTTGCACTCAAGGGCTGCGCCTAATATCCCACGCTGTTCAAGTAGCGCTTGCCAGCGGGGTAACGGAAGGGTTTCATCTGGTGTGATAGTCGTCTGATCGGTCATATGCTCGTCTCCTTCAGCGGTTCGCCGCGTTCATTACACGGGATAACTTTACCATCGATTTCTACGAAGATCGGTTTCCCGTCTCGATAATGGGCGATCGTATCATTCAGCGGATTGCGCGCCCGGATAACCATACTGGCGCGGGCTGTGATTGCCGCCTGGCGTTGCTTCTCCTTGAGCCACTTGCCCACTGTTTCGCCGATGTTTGTCTCGGCTTTTAGCCAGTCCCGGTAGCCCTGTGGGAACGTCTTGGAGCACTCGATAAATTCGTCGTAGGTAAACGGGTGCGCCTTGAGAAACGTGGTCGTGAGTTTGTTGGTCATGGCTCCGAAGGGCTTGAAGGCGGCCGGGTCTTTTACCGGATCAACCCCGTAATACAACATGCCGATGGCGTTGTAAATCTTACTGCGATCGGGATTGGCAGGGGCTGTGGCGCGTGGTTTACGGGGCTTAGGTGTCTTTGGTGGGGCAGCTGGTGTTTCTATCAGTGGCGGCTGTGCTAGTGTGGGTGGCGTCGTTGGTTCGGATGTGGGCGGTGTAATATCTTTCGGTACTCCGGAAGATATTGTATTAGGTTCTATTGTATTTACGGATCGGGTGATCTGGGGATCACCCCCTCCGGGTGATCTGGGGATCACCCCCTCCTCTTTCTTAAACTTGCGGGGAGGCGTCTGTGGGGCGGGCTTAACGTCAATATGCCAGGAGTTACATTCAAACGGATTGGCCGCTGTTCCACCGGGTTTGTCTAACACCAGTATCTTCAGGGCTTCCAGTTGAGCTACGATAGTCATCACATGGCGTTTCGTGTATCCAGTTTTCCACGCCAGCAGATCGTACGAGGGGCGTACGCCGTATCCTTCATGATCGGCGTGGTCGGCCATAGCCAACAGCACATATTTCTGTGCCATCGGTAAAGCCATGTCCCACACCAGGCCGCTTATTTTGCCTGACATAATAGATTGACTCCGTCTATGTATTTGTTTATCACATCGTCGGGGATTGCGTACCATTCGCCGGAGAATGAATACTTGGCGAACATCCTGTGAAAATAAGACTCGGCAGCAAAATAGTCTTTAAACAAAGTGCAGGCCAGGTATTCCATGGGAACCCGGTAGCGCTTTATTCTTACAGCGAGGTTATTTGTGGCCCCTATTTTGTAGACGCCTGTGGTTCCGATTGGCCGGGCTATGTATACATAACCCATGTCGCTACCAGACATAAAATTACCCCTACTCTGTGCAATTGGTGATGGGACAACACCCGCCTGCTACCTGACTAGGGTAGCATTAACATGCCATCACCACCTGCACAAAACAGGGGTAACTCGTCGGCTGGGTGTTGCCACTTACTTGTCTATACTGTGGTTAGTCAAGCCACAGGTTAAGTAGATCCTAAGGTCAGCCATCGAAAATGTCAAGCCCCGTTTCCTTTCGGACGCACTTCCCGAACCAGGGTCACATAGTAATGCACGTCCTTGCCGCGGTCCTCAGCCATGTACTGGACCACGTTCAAATAAATGATGCCACCCTGCGGTTCATACGGGTCATTGTCGATGAGCACTACACTTTCCGGTTCCGGCTCGGGGACCACGCCGTAGGTTTCCTCGTAAAACTTCTGGGCCAGCACCCTGGTTTCGTCGCGCCCCAGCTTCTGATCCGCAGCCACCTGTAGCGCCCGGTCCTGGATGTCCGGTGGGAATACCTTCACCCGCTCGTGGTGGCTGAAAGAGAGATCGTCACGCCTGCGTGGTCTTTCGTAGGCCCGCGCCACCGACACAATATTGACCAGATATTTGTAGTCCAGCTGTGTGGCATCCAACGCCTGCGCATACATCTCGCCCCAGGCCGCTTTCTTCTCAGCATACAGGATCATGTCCGCGATGGCCCACTGCACGGCCCGGTGGATACCTATCAGGCTGTTCCACTGGTTAAGCCACTGCTCGAATGTAGGTTCCCCGGTGACCTCCAATCCGTTGCGGGTCATGTGAAAGCCGGTGGTCTGTAACTGCGCGTCTGACATGGTGTGTCTCCTTCGAGTTGTTTTAAGCATCATAGCACAGGTCTGCGAATTTGTAAATTGACATTTTAGAAATTCCCGTTTATACTTTCCCCTAAAGGAAGGTGATTATGGAAAACGAGCGGGTCAGCGGCAAAGTGTCCGCCACCACCAACATGAGTATCGAAGGAGGCGCCGACTGGCATGCGCATTTCGTAAGCGTGGCTGCGCTGCTGAAGATCGGCAAAGGACGGCTGGCCCGGCAGGCCATTAACATTGGCTTGCCCGTGATGGTCAAGAAGCTGTGCAGCGAGGAACTGCGACCGTTCGTGGAGCGCCACCTGGAAGCGATGGGCATCCGTGGGAAACATCTGGAATGACCGAGAAGGCTTTGATGAACCGACGCTCATACGTGAGTATGATGATATAACTGCGCGCCGCAAAGCCTCTCGTCTGCTGTGTGAAAGTCCGCAACCTAACTGGAGGAAACACCGTGACCGAAAATACGCAACTAACCACCACTACCGAAGGGCCGATGAGCAAGTTGGAAGCCCTGCAATTTCAGGCGAAAGCGATGATAGCCAGCGGCCTGATGCCTAAAGGGATCACCACTGTATCACAGGTGATCACGCTGGCTTTGATGGGCCAGGCGCTTAACATTCCGGCTATCGTGGCCGTCAACATGATCAATATCATAAGCGGCAAGCCGACCATCTCTCCCCAGCTGATGCTGGCCATCGTCAACCGTAGCGGATTGCTGGCCGACATGAAGATCGAGACCACCGATACGCAGGCGACGATGACGGTATGGCGCAAGGGCCAGCCGACCCCGCACACCGAGACCTTTTCGATGGACGACGCGCGCAAGCTGGGTCTGGCCGGGAAAGACAACTGGAACAAGCAGCCCAGGACGATGCTCAAGTGGCGCGTGGTGGCCGCCTGTCTCCGGGTCGCGTTCCCGGATCTGCTGTTGGGCTTCTACACGCCCGAAGAAATGGGCGCGAAAGTGACCATCGGCGACGACGATAGCATGACCATTGATGCCACCGAACTGGAAAAGACGGGCGCAAGCATGGCAAACAAAGCCACCACAAGCCCGGCCACCAGTACACAGGATAAGGAACCAGGGGCTACCCTGGCAACCTACCAGGCCACCGGGCTGGTTAACACCGACGCGGCCCGCAAGGCGTTCTTTGAAGCCTGTAAAGCACGCGGTCTGGACAGCATGGCTGTAGGCAAGGTGATCAAGGCTGCTGGCAAGCTGTTGAGCGATCTGACCGTTGACCAGGCGATGGCGATTGTCTTCCCGGATACCACCGAAGGCTCGCACGCATCGCAGATTGACAAGTCCGAAATACCATTTTAACCAGCCGGTTAAAGTGGTTCCCCTGAGGGTGGCTGAGATGGGCAGTTACCCTCAGTTTTTTGCATAGCCATCGGTTAAACCGGGAAATTCAAAAACTGACTAGTTGACAAGTTTTAAAATCAGGTGTATTCTATAGACAGTTAACAAACACACACACAGCAACGCAGTAAGTTAACCACCCGAGCCGACCGGGTAAACGGATAGACAGCACGTTTTAAAATATGAATCGCTCGGACATCGTAAGTGAAGCACCGGAAGCCGTGAGTACGGCAGTGAAACTAAAGCCAAGCAGGACCGTGGGGACCGGGCAAAAAACCCCAACTTTTAACTAACACACTACGGAGAAAAGACAATGGCACTAGAACGCGGAACTAAGGTACGGATCACCGCCCCCGCCAACCAGACCGGCGGGGACTACTACGGGAAGATCGGTGAAGTGCGGCAGGACAACGGCGTGTACGCAACCATCGCCGTTAAGGGTAGCCGGGGCTTACGGCTCCTACTGTTAGCACCAACGCAGTTCAAGGCAGTGGAGGGTTAACATGGCCAGCCAACTCACCCAGGCCCAGCGCGTTATCCTGATCTTGTTGGCGCAGGGCCAGAAAATGTACAAAGGCTCCAAAGCCCTGTACGTCCGCACCGAGACATTCGAGAAGGTGAGTATCCGGTTAAGCACGGTGGAAGCCCTCGAAAAACTCGGATACGTCGAACACTACGCAATCACGGATGCCGGGCTAACCGCAATCGGCATGAGCAAGAAGGAGCAGTAGACGTGATCCACACACGCTTCGGAAGTACCGTGACGATTAAGGCCAATTTGGGCAAGCATTGTATCGTGGGCTATCGTGCCCCGATCACCCTGGTGGCTATCGACGTCACCTACACAAACAAGCCCGGCGTAATCTACCACGACTACGCCGCCGCCGAACATCTGAAGGCTGACGATGGCTGGCAGGAAGTGTTTAAGGCCAGCAACGAAGCCCCGAAGCGCACGGTTGATCCGCGCGACCTGAAACGTATTTTAGCGAGACTGTAGGATCTGGGGGCGGGAGGGTGTGCTGTTATCAGCCTTGACCACCGCCCCACCTGTGGGAGACGCACCGTGAGATACGAATTACATGTTCGCCAGTCAGATGACCCGGTGACCTTCCGGGTACACAGCGGGTACGACAATCTGGCTTACGCCCAGAAAGCCGGTGTGCGCTGGTGTATCGTCCATTATCAGGATAAATGGGAGCAGGCCAACGAAGCGCAATTTGCCCTTAAAGAAGGCTGGGGACAGGTGGTAGCGTACATCAGGCGTCAACCCACCCAAATTGAAGCCCTCCAGGAAGAACGCACCCGCCTGATCATGCGGCTGGCCGAAATCGAAAAGGAGTTGTCCGGTGGCAATCAATAGCACCAACGACATCGCCCAGCGCCACCAGGACGACCTTGAGCATTGGCGCTGGCGTGACCTGATGGAAGATACCTGTGTAGACTGTGACGAGCCGTATGAACCCCAGCCCCTGGTGGCCCGCGACGACTACACAGAGTGGGCAAGGTCGTCCGCCTGTGTAGTCAACTGGGCAAAATTCTTGGTCAGTATTTCCCGTGGTTACGGGGAGTATAAGGGAAAGTGGTTAAATTTGAAAACTGAGGGATTGACTGGTTTTAAAATCGGTAGTAGACTACGTATACAACTAAGGAACGACCGATTAAAGGACTAACCACCATGACCACAGAAATGACCGCAAAAGACTATCTGGCAAATCAGCGCCTGTTGAACTACGAAAGCAAGTTTGCTTACTACCACACCGAGAAGGGAACCGGGTTTAAACTGCTGGGAGCCAGCGGTGATTACAGCGACCCGAAAATCCACCTGATTGTCGGCGACAACTATGGACGTGACATTATCGCGGTTGATCTGGACGACCCCCGCAAGAGCGTGACGGTGGAAGACATCACCGTTAACTACGGACCCCGGATTGATTGGGAAGTGGAAGTGAAGAACCTGAAGGACGGGTTTAAGCAGGTCCTGTACCGCGCAGAGCTGTTTATCACAGGTGAAAATCTGGCATCAGTTCGCGTTTACATGGACCGCGGACGTTACGGTAGGCCACAGGATGAAGTTATCGTATCGATCAACTGGTCGGCCTGTGGAAGCCAGCCCGTCGAATTTGCCAAAGAGTTTATGGGCCTGATGCAGAAGGCCACCGAGATCGCCGGTATGCTCGAATGGCGCTACAAAGAACTCCGCCGCCAGTTCGAATGGGACAAGGAATTTGATACGACCATCACCCTGGAACCCAAGGACGAGAAATAGCCGGAACCGGGTCAACGCCATCGAACGCACCCCGTAGGGCTATCCTACGGGGTAAGTACACCAGAAGGACTACACACCATGGACCGCAAGCTAATTTGGACGTATCTGGACAAGCTGGTATTAGGGCTGGGCTACTCGACAGCCGGATGCGCCCGCCAGAGCATGGACATCGCCACCACCAAAGAGTTCAACGTATACGTGGAAATGCAGAAGCTGGGGCTGGTCGGCGTCCACCTTAGCAGCCGTAAGTTGTACGCACAGGTGACCTTGACCGAGGCCGGGCTGGTCTACTGGCGCAAGCTGTTGTGGCAGGTAATTACCCGCACCAAGCACCGCCGGGCCTGCTGGGCGAAGCGGATGCGTCGGTACACAGGCAAACACTTTAGCTACACCAGCTTCAAGGGTGACCACGCCCGGTTTATCCGCCAGAACGCACACTACCTGAACAGCGCCCAGGAGCGCGAAGCCCTACGCCACCTGACCGGGCAGGCCATGATCCGGGCCGTTGAAGTGTACGAGAAGAACCCGCTTTTCGACCCACTGTACAGCCGGTTCACGGATTTTGAGGAAGTCTACTTGCTGCTGGATTACTGGACGAAGGAAGCTGCCGGTTCGCCCGATCGCCCAGACGCCGAAAAGTTCCAGCGCGAAGCCCTTCGGTGGGTAGCCTACTACACAGAAGAACTGTTGCGGACGCAGCGCAGTGTGATCCGCCGCACCCACGGCGATTTTATGCGTACGATGCGCAACCTGAAAGCAAGCCGCCTCCCATGCTAAAGACAATCCTGATCTACGTGGGGATCGAGTTGACCCTGTTAACCGTATTTGTCGTGGGCGCGTTACAGGCCAACGCCCTGCTGATGGCCGCGACCCTGGTGCTGATGGCAGTGACCGCCGAATTGTTTCACATGGAGATAAAAAACCGATGAACAAGGAAGACCTGCAAGGTCGCGGTCTGGTCTGGACTAAAGGCTACGCCGAAGGCGATAAGCCGGACTACTGGGAAACCGACCTTACCAACTTCATCCTGAGTGGGCTGGGGCCGGACCAGAGCAAAATTGCCAAGAACCGCAACGTGACCTGTACCGTGCGGGCGTACCCCAAGAGCTACATACTGGCTACCACGTGGGAAATATCGGCTGGATCTATTGAGGTACAGGTGATCACGATACACGAGCGGCTACCCAAAGCCTGTACATTCACCAAAGCCGGCATCATCAACGAGTTTCACGTCCACTTCGTAAAATGGCTGCTGGATTGTCATGTCAGGACCAGATACAGCCACCACTACAGCGACGACATGGACCCTATGGAGGAATTCTAGCGATTGACAACCGCCGCAACTAGCCTTACAATGAAATTGGTGTGTTAGTTGTTATCGGTTTTCCGATCAGCGAACAACGAAACCCCAGTCAATTTCTGTCTAAACAACGACAAATGGCTGGGGTTTTCGTTTTCCATTAAAGGGTGCTATTATAGTTATAAACATAACGCGGGCGTGACCATTGTTGTGCAGACTAGGACATGAAACGCAGATGTCAGACAAGGTATAAGCATGAGCAAACCGAGCATTATCACGCGCAAGTTGACCGACCTGAAGCCCGATCTAAAAAACGCCAACAAGGGCACAGAGCGCGGGCTGCGTATGCTTGACGACAGCTTGAGCGAGGACGGTGCGGGCCGTGGCATTCTGCTAGACCGCAACAACAACGTCATCGCTGGCAATAAGACGCTAGAGCGCGCGGTAGACCAGGGTTTCACCGAGATTGTCATCGTGCCCACGGACGGCAAGCAGCTTGTCGCTACCCAGCGCATTGACGTTGACATCGACAGCGTGCAAGGCCGCCGCATGGCGCTGCGGGATAACCGCGTGGGGCAGGTTGACTTAGAGTTTGACGGCGACGTACTGCGGGAACTGGCAGACGAGGGCGTGGACCTGTCGGCGCTGTGGACTGAGGACGAGCTAGCCGAACTTATTGGCGAGGATGTGACAGGCGCGACTGACCCCGGCGCACAGGTGGACAAGGCCGAAGAGTTGCAGGCCAAGTGGCAGGTGAAGCCCGGCGACCTGTGGACCATCGGTAAGCATCGGCTGCTGTGCGGCGATAGCACGAAGGCGGAGGATGTGGCGCGGGTCATGGGGGGCGAGAAGTTCCGTTTGATGTGGACAGACCCACCCTACGGCGTTAGCTATGCCGATAAGAACAGGTTCCTCAACGCTGTTTGGCCTGCCAATCGCGTTGAGGAACCTATCGAGAATGATCATATGAGTGAAGCCGACACGGAAGCGATGTTGACTTCTGTTTTTAGCGTAGTGTATCAATTCGGTACTGCCGGCGCTTCATTCTATGTAGCGTCCCCGCCGGGGACGCTACTGCCCCACTTCATTAACGCGATTAACACGAGCGGGTTTCAGTATAAACACCAGCTCATTTGGGTAAAGAACCAATTTGTGATGGGGCGCGCCGATTATCATTATAGGCACGAGTCGATACTTTATGGTTGGAAAAAAGACGGCGGTCATTATTTTGTCAATGATCACACTCTCGATAGTGTGTTTGAGATAGACAAGCCCCGCGATAGCAACGAACACCCCACGATGAAGCCCGTTGAATTAGTCGTGCCAATGATAAACAACAGCAGCAAGTCGGGGGAATTAGTAATAGACCCCTTCTGCGGCTCCGGTACAACCCTAGTCGCCTGCGAACAGACGCACCGCATCGGGCGTGGCATCGAGATTGAACCGAAATACTGCGCGGTCACGTTAGAGCGCCTATCCCTCATGGGTCTGGAGGCGAAGCGTGGCTAACGTAGGACGCAAGGGCAAGTACAACCCTGAGATTGTCAAAGAAATCCTGACCGTCATCAACATCGGCGGGACTGACAAGGACGCCTATGAATATGTAGGCATCAACGCTGACACATTTTATGAGTGGATTAAGCGTTATCCCGAATTTTCCGAACAAATCACGCACGAGCGGCTAAAAGGCAAGGTCAGCATGATCCGCTCTATCCGTGAACAGGGTAAAAAAGACTGGCGTGCTACCGCGTGGTATCTTGAACGTCGCTATGCTCAGGAGTTTGCCCAGCAGCTTGTCATTCGCGTAGACCCAGGCGATTTAGCCGTCCTTAAACAGATGGGATTTGCCACGCCAGCCGAGGCGTGGTTAGCCTTCATGCAAAATGCACGTGAGGAATATGCAGCCCCTGACGCCGATAGCTAAACGGGCCATCCTGCGCACGATTAATGCTCGCCGCGCCTACACAAATCAGGATGCAATCTGGCGTCCTGACCCCCGCAACAAAGCCCAGTGTATGGCCTGTGAGCTGGCTGCATCAGGCAAGGTGATGGAAATAGGGTTCGGGGGACAGGCCGGTGGCGGGAAAACTGATATGCTATTGGGCGTGGCCGGGACCATCTTCAGGCGGTCACGCATCATGCGGCGTGAGTTTCCCCAGTTGGACGGCATCATCGAACGCGGCGACAAGATTTACCCGGCCTCGTTTGTCGGTGGCATCAAAAAAAGCTGGAGCTTTGACGGGCGCACGATTATGTTGCGCTCGATGCAATTCGAAAAGGACTGGAAAAAATACCAGGGGCAGCCGATAGACTTTCTGGGCATTGATGAAGCCGCCGAGTTCAGCGAGACAATGGTGCGCAATGTGACCGGATGGGTTCGCTCTGGCGAAGGACAGCGCACCCTGGTTATGTACACATTCAACCCGCCGACCACCAGTGAAGGCGAGTGGGTGATCCGGTATTTTGCGCCGTGGCTGGACCCGGCCCATCCTAATCCGGCCAATAGCGGTGATATACGATATTTTGCGCATGTGAATCGTGACCAGCAGGATAAGGTAATTGAGGTCCCTGACGGTACGCCATTTGTTGAAAACGGCACGACTATCTATCCGATCAGCCGCACCTTTATCATGGCCAGCCGTCATGATAATCCGTATCTCGGTGAAGAATACGAGCGCCGTTTGCAGGCCTTACCCGAACCGTTGCGCACCATTATCATGACCGGCGACTTCACGGTCGGTACACAGGATGACCCCTGGCAGGTGATCCCGACCAACTGGATACTGGAAGCCCAGGAACGCTGGAAGAAAACCAGAAAGCCGGATGTCAGTCAACGGTCGCTCGGTGTAGACATAGCGCACGGCGGGGCCGATAACACGGTGATTGCCCCATTGTACGGCGTGTATTTTGATGAATTGCTCATTTATCCCGGTGGCGCTACACCAAACGGTGATGAAGCGGCCCGGCGAGTAGAGCTGGCGTGGCGCGATAAAAGCCGCATCGGTGTAGATGCCATCGGCTATGGCGCATCAGCCACGGACACCATGATGAATTGGGGCATGAACGTGATGCCGATCAACTTCGGCGCAGCGTCGGATCGGTTTGACCGGTCGCGACGTTTCCAGTTCTTTAATATGCGCGCTGAACAGTATTGGGCGCTGCGCGATGCACTTGACCCGCAGTCGGGCGAAGGGATCTGCTTGCCGCCATCGCGTACGCTGCGCGCCGATCTGTGCGCGCCTCGCTATAAGCTGGTACGCGGCAAGATACAGCTTGAAGCCAAAGAGGAAATTAAGAAGCGTCTGGGCCGTAGTCCCGACGAAGGTGACGCTGTGGTCCTGGCCTGGCACGCCGGGCAGTTCTATGGTGCGCCGATCGTGCTGGAATGGGAATACTAAAGATTGTCTATCGTGTCTGTGTAGTCCGTGCCGAGAAATTCACCCCTCAGCCGGCTCTCCCACACGGCCAGCACTTCATCACGGTACTGATTAACGGCGGCAAGTACCTGGGCTTCCTTATCGGCCTCTTCCAGTAGTTGCTCGATCAGACGCGACCGCGAGATATGGCGCTCTTTAGCAATCCGCTTGAGCCTGTCGCTGGCCACCAGATTAATGCTGATCGTCACATTAATCTTGCGTACACTGTGGCCCATCTAATCCTCGATTGGCACGTATTTAACGTCATCACCAGGATCGTCGCCAGTCAGATCGGGGTCGGTTTGTGTAGCGGGGATGCCCGGTTCCGGTTGAAACGTGTCAGATAAGGCTTCTGGCGTTTGTGTAGCCCCAGCGGCAAGTGCATGTTTTAACACGAACAAATACCGAGAAATCAGGCTCGAAATGAGGTCAGAGCGGCTGATGCCTGTGTCGTCGCTGACGGACTTCAAGAGGTTATATTCATCAGCTGGTAAGGCCAGGGTCAGGTTAATTTTAGTTGCCATGCGTTTGATTGCTCCCACACTACACAAACATCGAATTGATAAACTGAGCCTAGCACACCGCGTTTGCTGTGTCAAGCAAAAGCGCATTACAATGGCATCAGGAGACATGAGGATAAACGATGCAACTACTTAACCCACTCCGCCGCCTGTTCGGTGGTAAACGCTCTGAGACTTCGATTGGCCCGTATACGCAACCCAAGGCCAAAATAGACGTTAACGATGAAGAATTCTTTGGCTGGCAGCTGCACGCCAATGGACACGTTTACCCGATCAAGCAAGGGAGTGGCTGGTATGGCTCCGGCGTTGGGTACGGGGACGGGGCTTTTACCGAGACAGCCATCGGCGCTGGTGTGGCCCTTACGCAATCCGTCTTTGGCTGGGCCGCAGCCTACAGTGTATCGACATGGGTCTACCGCTGTATTGAATTGCGCAAGCAAAGTATTAACCGGATGCCGTGGTACATCTACAGCAAGCGGACCGGCAAGCGCATCGACGATCACCCGCTGGCCATCGCCCTGCGCAGGCGTACCGCCCAGCATCCCTTTAAAAAGATTGAGCAAAGTCAGCTGCTATTTGGCGAGACGTTCCTGGAGCCGATGCGCAACGAGTTCGGTTATTACTCGGATCTGCGCTGGCTGAACAACCTGGGCATGGCGGTTATCATCGGAGCAGGCAATATTCAGGGCTATAGCTACACTGCTATGCAAGGTGGCCGGGCCGAGAGCTTCGATTACGAAGATATTGCCTTTATGAAAACCGACAATCCGTTTAACGACCTGCGCGGTATGTCACCCACCGAGGTCATACTGGATGAAATCGCCATCGACAAAGACGTGGCCCGCGTGGTGCGCAGCTATTACGCCAACGACACCAGGGTCGGCCTGTTGCTGATCCCCAAGCATAATTTGAACCAGGTAGATAACGAACGGTTCATGGAAATCTGGAAGGCCCAGAACCAGGGTGTCAATAAGGCTGGCAAGCCTGTCCTGATGCCTTACGATATGTCGGTCGAGCGCGTGCAGAACCCGGCCACACTGGATGACATGGGCCTGCGTGAAAGCACCCGGCGTGAGATTGCGGCTGGCTACGGCGTACCGTTGTCGATGGCCGGTGGCTGGGACGACGCCAAGTATCAGAGCCTACCCGAGCAGCGCAAGAGCTTCTACGAGGAAACGATTATCCCGGAATGTGAGAACATCGCGGACTTCATCAATGAGGACGTGATGGAGTACTTCGATGAAAAGCTGGGTCGGTGTGGCTTCAAGTTTGATTTCACCGTAGTGCTGGCCCTGACCGAAGACGCTCAGCGCAAAGGCGATATGTACAGTCAGCGGCTTACCAGTGGGGGAATTACCCGTGCCGAATACCGTATGGCGTTAGGCCATACCACCAAGCCCGAAGACGAGGTGTATTACATTCCAGCTGGTGTAACCATCGTCCCGGCTAACGAGGCGGTGCTCGTCACCCCCAGCACAAACCAAGTACAGGAAAGCGCACCCGGATCACCCGACAA
>OFQX01000265.1_pt1 | contig 16599 bp, 15 predicted proteins | sample 1542951 | NCBI WGS metagenome assembly OFQX01 (sample SAMN07774215, study PRJEB24372) | wastewater metagenome | isolation source: WWTP Novara (Effluent) | place: Italy: Novara | collected 2015-12
TTTGGTACTTCAAAGCTGAAGACCAAAGCCGAACAAAAACAAAAATTAGCAGTAGGTTTTTTTGAAAATCTAAAAAGAGCAATAGCAGAAGAGGATGCTGAAGTAGCACAAGAAAAAGAATTGGCCCAAAAAGTTGATTCCCATTTTGAAGCGTTACCTCGCAAAATGACCTTGGAATTGGGTAAAACAAAAGACAAAATTGGTATAGATCCGATTGAGTTTAATATACCCGATGAAGCAATTGCAGAAGTTAGAGATTTATTAAAGACTGCTGATAAAAGAAATCAAATTTTATATAACCAGGATGGAAGTATCAATATTGTTGCTTTATCAAACATTATGATAAGGAATAAAGTATTAGAGGCGGCATTAAACGAAAGTTACCTTACAGGGGTTTCACGTAATACTGCTGAATTTGAGAAAATATTCCCAATCAGAAATGAAAGTGCACTTGGAGCCGGTTTAAATGGTGGCAGTGGGCTGCAAAAAACTAAAGGTAAGATTGCATCATTTGGTAAAGCACAAAGAGTTGATCTTGCATCTGCAAAATAATTAAAAATGCCTGCAACAGTAACAACAGAAAATCCCAATGGTTTAGGATACCAAACCGGATTTTTTTCAGGACCGCTTGGATCTCCAGTAGATCAAAGCTTTTTTGATACCGCCTTCGCTGGCCGTATCAATACCAATAAAATTTATAAAGAAGCCTACAATTGTAATATTGTTGGCGAATGTACTATGAGTTCATGGTTGGATGAATTTATGGGATATGAAACCGATTGCCATCCAGCCTACACCCTGCTTGAACAATATGGCCAAAGACAACAAATCAGAGCGCATGGTGGCGTAGTTGTTCCGGTTCGTTCAGGTGGTACAGCAAATATCCGTCTTTCCGCAAAAGATCATTTTGTAAGTGGTGCTTATGTATTACCACAGGTAGGTAATACAATTTTACTTGCACCCAATGGAGAGCCTGCCGAAGTTATGACAGTTACTCATGCCACAGGGTATGATACAGTAATTGCCGTTAAATTAAGGAGTTCAACAGCAGCAGCCGTTTCGATACCTGATGGAGCTGAAATGCTTGTGTTAAGCGGATCTGAAATTGCTGATTGTGCCTGCCCAACAGGACAGTTTGCATTTGATGATTTACCTTCTGAGGTTGATCTGAACATGATTACTTTTGGTGACAAAGGTGAATTGTGTGGTGATGCATTGAATAAATGCCAGTTCCTTAAAATCCCGTTTTATGATGAAGATGGTAAAGTTTTGGAAGAAAGATGGTATGTGAAACCACAGCAGGATATGTATAAGCGTTTTGAAAAGCGTAAGCATTACGAAACATTGCTTAATCCAAATTTTGGTATCGTTCCAATTTTAAGAGCGAAGGGTATTAAGTTTACCCCGGCCAGTACCACTGAAATCACAACAGATGATGTTCGTGCCTGGAAGCAGAGTTTAAATCAGGCCGGTATTTCTGGTTTGGAATATGCAGTATTTGCAGGCCGTGAAAAATTCTCTCAGTTTCAGCGTATGCTTGTTGCTGCAGGCGTTACACAGTTGCAGTATATTGAGAGGCCATTGAATGATTGCGCTTGGATTAACCTGAATTATTGCGGTATTAAAGTTGAGGGTATGATCCTTCATATCTATGAAGAGTGCAGTTTTGGTAATGGTAAAGAATTAGGTGGCGTTGGTAGCAACTTCCCTAACTCGGCCATTTTTGTTCCGATGTGGAACAATCCAAACAGCCCCAACAGAACCAGCATGATCACAGGTCGTAACGGCTACACTGAAAAAATGTTTACCAGGGTTTATTTCAAAGACATTTCTTTGGGAAGAACATGGGAAACATTAACTGATGCCAATGGTGTTATAAGCGGTGCCAACGGTGGCAGAAACACATTTGGAACCGGTTGCGAAGAGCAGGAGTGGACAGTTAAGACAAGGTTCTTGAATGAGATCCATTGTGCAAATGCATGGGGTTACATCGGTCTTGGGGTTCAATAATTGATGTTAGTTGATAATTTGTAGGGGCGGCAAAACCGCTCCTACTTTTAAAATTAAAGCGATGAAATTATTTGGAGACAAAAACAAATCCGATAAAAAATTACCGGATGAGCCATTAAAACAAACCGAACCATTAAAAGAAGAAGAAAATCTTCCACCACTACCACAATTTCCATTGCCGGTTATTACAGAAGAAAAAAAAGATTCTGTAGATTATAGCAGCCAGCTTGTTTCCGGGGTATCCAAGGAACCCACAGAATTTGTGATTAAAGAAATGATGCACCAAAAAAGCATCAGCCGTGAAGAGGCCATTGATCGCCTAAAAAATCCGAGTTAAATAACTTAAAATACAATGTGGTTATTCTCTTAGCCCACATAATAAAAAGTTGAGAGATTATTATTAAACTTAAAAAAATGTCAGATTCAGTAGCTTTTAAAACGTATGTGCTTCTTCCCAACATGGATGTAAATGCACCAGTATATACCCGGATAAATAAAGAGCAAAGAGTGCGGGTAGATAAACTTCCTAAATGGTGTCCTTTTTTGAGAATTACATTCCAGGATGAAAATGGTAAAAATGTAACTACAAGGTATAAGCAAACAGCGACTACCATTATACAGTCAGAGCAAATTAAGGATGGTATTCCTGCTAATGACCCCTGGACATCAAATGAGAGAAAGGCAATGGAGTTTACGAATGGTGTTTTAGTTACAAAAGATAAGATGGCACAAAGTTATTTGGATCAATATCCCGGTAACAAAAATTTTAAAGGATTCTGCCCTGATATTGAGCAGCCGGTTTTTGAAGAATACAATAAGTCATCTGCGCTGAAAAGTGAAAATAAAGACTTTAAATTGAGAACAAACGCCGCAAGTAAAATAGTAGAGCTTGATTTAAAAGGAGCGCAGGATATGTTACTCAGGCTTAATGGAAGTTTCTTTGAGGTGCCAAGTGCAGTAGATGGCAAATCAGAAGAAGATGCCTTAATTGAATGCCAGCAGCTTTTAGTGACGTTTCTCGATGCCGCAGAAGAGGCTGGATTGAATGCGATACTGGATGAAGAAACTCAGGAAGACAAAGTAACTATCATGCTTGGCAAATTGCTTTCCGCAGGAATTGTTTCTTTTGATGCAGTAGAAGGTCAGGTAAGCAAGAAAATAAAAAACCAGTGGGTTAAATTAAGTGAGATGAGTTCCGGAATTGAGGTCTCAGAAAAGCAAAGGCTTTTTGTTGATTTCCTAAATTCGGATGAAGGTAAAATGCAGCTTGCTGATCTTAAAAAGGACGAAAAAAAGATTGATAAAGAATAAATCCAAAATTATGTGTACATCATGCAATGGAGGTAAGGGCACATCAGGCCAGGGGCGTACAAGCTATACCCCTCAAAAAAAATCTGCTATAGCATGGCCACAGCAAAGAAAGGTTAGTGCCGGTGGTAAATCAACCGATAGCAGGGCAAGCCAATTTGGTAAGCCAGCGGTGAGGGCAAGTTTTGGCAAGAAATAATTTAGGGGGTATCATCTTTTTTATGTTTATTAAGTGAACACTTTTAAAAAAGGATGATACCCTTTTTTATTTAAAAAATAAAATTATGGCAACAGAGATAACCGGTAGTCCAAATATAACTTCCCTTGATTCAAAAATAGTAGCCGACTTATGTGCCGGTTATTTTTATGTAGATGTAACTCCATCAGTTTTTACCGCTGAAGGGATACTTACTTCAGGAGGTGTCCAGGGAGCCAGTGTAAAAATTACAAATCCATTAGGTATTGTAATAAAGCAGTATGCCACATCAGGGTTTGATATTTACCCTCCTATGACATCAATAGTAAGTGTTTTAATACCTACAGTTGCCGGTGTTTATCAATATGGGACATATACCATAGATGTTACACTTACAGATGAAGACGGTACCCAATATACGATCTCGAAATCAGTAAATATTTGCCCTCCGGACCCCAATAATAAAAATCGCAATTATGGCTGTATGAACATAGCTATTAATGGCAATTGCAAAACAGGGTATGTAGTTTTTTTACTTGATAATCCTCCAAATTATAAAGGCACAACATTTACTTCCCAGGTAAATGCGTTAACCGTAAAATATCCTACGGAAAGTGGTAAAACTGATTTAAGCACAGCCATTGGTGCCTTCAGCATATTGCTTTACGAAGGGCAATATCAGGTATCAGGTACAGTGTGTGCCCTTTATACCTATGGAGATAATGTTTTCTTTAAGATAAACTACAAAGTAAAGTGTGAAAAAATAATAAAATGTATTATTGATGAGTGTTGTGTATTTGCCAAATTTGAAGAGCTTAATTTAAAGCTTATCTCAGATTGTACACAGGAGCAAAAAGATGCAACCTCTTCAACTATACTGGATGCCATGAGGCTTCTTAAAACAGCAGAATTGGCAGCGGATTGCGGTAAGGACCCATCTGACTATATCAGTCAACTCGAAAGCTTATTGGGTTGCATTTGTACGTGCAACTGTAATGAAGGTGTGCCAATTATAGGCTCAGATACGGTATCAACAATATTAGGAGGATTCTTATACAGGGGTATTGTTTCGCAAACCAGTACCAATGCTCCAACTGCCGTTGCATCAGCAGATAATGTTGTTGAAATCACTTGGACAAGATCATCGGATGGTTTATACATTGGTACATTATCCGGAACTTATACTCCGTTAACAGCAGCTAATTGTTTCTTACTTACAAATATTTCTTCCCTGGAGAGTTCAGTAGGGCACATTGTAGAATGTGGTTACAACAGTGCAGATAGTATTTACATAAGAACTGACGGCGATAGCCAGTTAAATAACAATTCTATACAATTAAGTATTTTATAAAACAATAACCTTTGGACATCATAAGTTTATATGAGGATTGGGCAAGAGATGCTGTTAACAAAGATGAAAACGGATCGGCATCTTATGAAATGTTTAATAGACTTGTAAAAAGGGCTTCAGATCGGTTATTGAATTATTTAACCGGGGGCACAGATGGCCAAGCTCCACCATTTGTATATTCAACAGAAAAAGCCAAGGGATTTATATCTTATTTAATTACTCCATTAAAACAGCAGGTAGTAGATGGCTTAATGGCCAAGCCGGATGACTATTACTCTTTTGAGAATTTATTTAAAATGGAGTTGAAAGATAATGGCTGCGAAGATCAAACCGGATGTGATGAAGATGACAACAGCAATGAAATAATTTATAAGCCAGTAGAGTTACTTGATGGCCAACAATTCAATATAAGAGCAAGTACAAACATTGAATTATTAAAGCCAAAAAATAAGCCAATTGCTAAAGAAGTAGGGCTGAACTTTGAATTTTTACCACTTGACATCGGGAACGCAAAACTTGAATACGTAAGGTACCCAATAGCCGGTACTGTAAATTCGATTTACAACGCCACATACAATGATCAAATAGCAGACCCGGTTACAAGTATTGATAGCGAATGGGGAGATTGGGCAAAAGAATTGCTGATATTTTTTATGACAGATGCGTTTGCGAATAACACAAATCAACAGTCGTTAAAACAAAACAATATTTTAACCTCTCAATTACCTGGTAAATGATACTGATACTAATATTTGTTACAGCGGTTTTGGTTTGGGGAGTTATGATCTCTACGGAACCCGATATGGTATTTGAAAAAATTGGTGCCTGGGCTGATAACGAAATAAAAAAAGGCAATAAAATATGGGATTGGATTTTGCGATGCCCCTTCTGTATGCCCAGCCTATACACATCATTTGCTTATTTACTTACTTTTAAATTGGGTATGTGGAGCGATTGGAGTATGTTATGGGCTTATCCTATAGTAGTGTGTGGAGCAAGTTTGGTATCGGGTATGGTTTGGCTTTTATTCAGGCTGATTTCTGTAATGATCAGGTATTTTAAATATTTAAACGGGGAAGAAAATTAAAAATTAAATCTTGACAACATGGCAAATAAAACCAATGCAGTAAGTAGAACTGTAAAATCGGCTGCAAAAAAAACAACAAGTAATAAGGCCAGTGAAATTGATGTTGATAAAAATACGAGTGCCTCTATAAGAAAAATTGAAAATGGGTTTATTGTATCAGAAAGCGGTACTACTGGTAAAGGAAGGAATCAACAATATTTTAGCAGAGAATATTTTTCAGCTACAAATCCGGTTGCAAACTTAAAAGTTCAATTTGGTAAAAAGAAGTAATTAAAATGGCAAATTTACTCGAAATCGCAGAGTTAGCATGGTCGCAAGTTTTTCCACATCCAACGGATGAAACAGCTATTACCAAAGAAGAGTTTATTACTACAGCAAAAACTCAATATCCACTTCAGATGTGGATACAGGCACGTAATATAAAAAATGAAGAAGGAGTTTTTGATGTCCCAACTAATATTTTGGTACAATCAGATCCTTTACCGGTTGTAGATAATGAAATTGATATTTCAGGACTTAGTATAATGTACGGCTTGCCTAACCAAGCATGGCTGCAAAACATAGGAGGGCTTACCTCTAAATGTAAGTATGTAAAAAGTACTGTCAACCAGGCTCAAATAATGCAGGATACCGAGGATGGATTAGGTGATGATGTAAAAACATATCTTGCAATTGGTAAAAAAATATTTTTTCCAAAAGGTACTCATTCAAATAAGTTGACAATAATTTATGCAAGCAATGGCATTGAAAACGATGGCTTATATGAGGTAGATGATGTCGTAGGTGCAATGATACAACAACAACTTATTTTGATATATACCGGGAAAATAGGAAAAGAAGATAAAGTCAATGATGGTAATCCTAATTAATAAAAATGAACAACTGTCCAGATAAATATGCCAGCCTTGTACCGTTATCAAGAGTAGTTGCGGCAGCATTATTAGACACTTATGCAGATAAGGGCAATATGCAGCAGCTTTATTCCCATTGGGCCTGCAGGGGACTCGATAAGCTTCAGCAAGAAACATTAAAAAGAGGTAAGCAAAGGGTATTGTTATCTGTAAATTTGAACACAAGGACAGCTACTCTTCCTTCAGATTTTAAACAGGAATTATTTGTCGGCTATATTGATGGCTATGGAGTAAAATGGCCTTTCCCATTAAATATTGATCTTACAAATTCGGACTCAATTACAGACTTAACAGATACCTGTAAAATATGTGATCAAAAAAAATCAATCTGTAATGATCTTACCGTTACCGAAACCGAAGAGTCTATTTTAATAAATGATAGCTATTACGATAAAACCGTTATAAAGAAGTTGTATCCCAATGGGGACTATTTTTTAGAAACTACTACCCCCTATTTTAATATTGATAATTCTGAGGTAGAGTATATAACTACCAAAGAATTTATTGCCGCTATTAAATTAAAAGAATGTGGATGCGTAGAAGAAACAGAAGAAAATATTGAGGTTATAAAAACCTGCTGTTATGATGCATGGTGTTGTAATTACTCTTCCTGCAGTCCGGTATGTGATCCCAAGGCCGGAGGGTATAAAATATTTGAAGAAAGCGGCCTTATACAATTTGATTTCAACTTTAAGCATACAAAAATATATTTGGAGTACCTTGGATTTGTGCCTAAAATAAATGGTCAATTTGCGGTACCAGAAGTTGCGTTTGAAACTCTTGTTGAATGGACAAAATTTAAGAGTGTTGAAAATAAAAAAAGTGTCCCTCTGTCAGAAAGGGGCTGGTATTTTCAAAACTACAGAAGAGAGAGATCAAACATGGAAAAAATGATGGGGCGTATTAGTCTCGCAAAAATAATTCAATCATTTAGCCTAAATCCAAAATTTGATTTCGAGATTCCATTTAATTGCAATTGTGGAGTGCCCAATACTATTTCTGTAATAAACTCTACTTCTTCTTCAGAATGTAGCACACCAGTTGTATCCGGTGGTACTGTAATAAATAACAACGTAACCAATACCATTATTATTAATAACTATACCGAGATTAAAATCATGGTTGATGGTAAATCCGGAAGTCCAGTGGCCGGTGAATACACATACCAAAACGATGCCTTAATTGGGGCCACCGGCCTCGCAATGATCAATGTAAATAAAAATACTGAATACAGGGATGATGACTTTGTTTTAAATGGAGTAACCGGTACTATTACAAGACAAAATCAATGGCAGGCATTAGATACCGGTGTACTTGATTTCACAAGGTTGGGTAACGGCACCTTAAATGTTCCGGTGGCACTCGTTGATTCTGCAACGGTATCGTGGGATTTTTCAGATGGCAATGTAGGGTATTTTACAATTGGGGGTAACAGAACATTGGCGATTACTAATTTAACGGCTAATACAAGTGGTGTATTGTATGTAACACAGGACGGCACCGGGTCACGTACTTTAAATTTCCCTGTAGGAAGTTTATTTATAAATGGGTGGGACGGATTAATTAAAAGCGGTGCTGGGGAAGAAACGGCGTTATCATTTATTTTTGACGGAACAAATTACAGATGGAGTTTAGGTTAATACTATGCAAGAAAGACAGGCAAATAAACCGGTTAAATTAAATTTAGATGTAAGTAAAAAATACTTGGCACTTGATTCCGCATCTTATTTATTAAATCACGAAAGAAACATTACGGGCAAAAGGTCATTGGGAAAATCTACCCCAATGCCTTCAAATTATCAGGCTTGCGCTATGGAACCCGTTGCCGGTACTCCTTATAACGTAGGTAGTTTTAAAGATCCTATTACAAACGAAATATATTCCTGGATTTTAAATGATGGCGGCATCAATTACATATTACGGCTTAATGCAAATGGCAGTTGTGAGGTAGTGTATTCAGCACAAGAAGGTAACGAGTGTCTTCCGTTAAGCGCCGACCCAAAACATACCATTGAGCAATTCAGAGCTTATTTAAAGTATGATAAATTATGCGCTCATAGGCAAGGCAAACAATTGGTTTGGACCGATGGGTTAAATGAAATCGGAATGCTTGATGTAGAGGCATCAATTGCAACGGATAGTTTTACTACTCCCTTTTTTGATGTATGTCCAGACCCATGCGCTTTAACTCAGATGTGTGTACCTCTAAACTGTAAAAAGTTAGAGGGAGAATTTATACCTCTTGAAGCCGGTGATATAGACTTGGCTAATCATTTACTTGATGTATCTATACAATTATGTTACCGGTTTATTTATTACGATGAAAGAGTAAGCGAATGGATGGGAGTTAGTTCCACTTACTATCAGGATAGCAAAACCTGCTTTGACCAGGTAGAAGGATTTCCAAGGTGTATGAAATTTAGAATGCCTGTTGGAAACCCAATGGTGGACAGAATTGAAGTTGCGGTTAGAAGAGATAATGATCTTTTTACCGATGGCCTTAGTCCCCTTTGGAGATCAGTAGAGGTTATTGAAAAATACAAACCGTATGCATCTGAAACTGAAATGTGGTATGAAAGGGACATGGAGGATTTATTGAATTTTTCAGAAGAAGACTGTTGCTTCGATTACATATTTTGTAATGATAAAGAATGTAATCCCATAAGTACCGATGAAACCAACAGAGTCTTTAATCCGTTACCAATACGGCCACAAGCTATTTTAAAACTAAATGATGGTATCGGGTTTTATAATTATGAAAAAGGTAATTGTCCCATAAGTGGAGAAGAAGCAAAGAAGCTTGAAATATCTTTGCAATGCAGCGATGGCGTATGTAAGCCAGACCTTGTTGATTTAACTGTTTATGCCATAGTGTATAATAGCGAAGACAGTAATAATGCGTTTATTTATAGGCTGGGTGGATTAGCAGAGGGAGATGCTGATGATGAAAAGGATACAGCACGATTTGGTAGGGTATCATTGCCCAATGATCCATATCAACAATTTTTTACAAAGAAAACGAGAAACTTTGTTGCGTATATCGAAGGGACAAATTATTGGGCAGAAATGGAGCAATGGGAAAGTGAGCCTTATTTTACCAATACGTTTAAAAAGGGACTGATCAGCGGTTTCGGTCAAGCCGGTGTAGTATCTGCAGTAATTGATAGAATTGATAACGGGTATTTTTATTTCCAAAAAGCTGTAATAAAAGTGCCAAAGGGTACAAGAGGGTTTGTAAGAATTGCTTCTCACAAAGCAAATGATGGTCTCGGTAATAACCAGGACACATCAACTTTTGTATTGGGCACCATTGATGATATCAGCGCTTATGCAGGGGATATTAATATCGAAGGAGTAATAAATTATGGCACAGAAGAATTGTATTTCGATACTTGTGCAGGTGCAGTTACTCTAAACGAAACCTTAGTTATAAATGATAATTACAAAAGATTTACTACAGGTTATCATACCGCCTCTGCATATTGCGGGTATATCAGAGATGCAAATAATAAACCCGTTGAATATGCTGAAGTATGGGAAGACGGACAAATAAGATCAACCACTGATCACAATGGATTTTATCATTTTTATAAATATGGCGGGGTCAACGGAACTATTTATTGTGATATAAAAGTAGAAACAGGGTGTGTTGGTGGGTTTAATACGGTAAAAAGTGTAGCGATTACAAGTGGATATAATTTAGCTGAAGTCAATATACAGATTACCGATACCGATGATGCAGGGTACAAAACTGATTTTTATGAGCAAGTAAATATATACGTAAGAGACTGTGATAATAATCCAGTTGGGGGTGTAAGAGTTGCTATGTCGGGTTCAAAATACCAGGTGTCAAATGCTATCAGCGGAGCAGCTACTTTTAAGGTCAGGAACATAAGTAGCAGGGACCGATCTGTAAAAGCTATTGTTTTAAATTATAACGGATGCTTTACTAAGGACTGTAATAATGAATGTAATCCATGTAGCCCAATAACAAATGATACCGTATTATCTGCCTGCTTCTCAGGTGTGCCATATCTTGACCTGATGACATTAACTAAACTCAATGATGACACCAGCGCAATAGATAAAAAAGGTTTAAAAGCAGGCGGTAGATACCCCATTGGATTCGTAGTTAAATGGCCATGCGATAAAATAAGTTCAGTTTATCCCGTTACGATATTAAGTGGGAGCTTACCTCAGAAAGATAATTTTTTAAACGTGCCTAAAACCCAGGAAAAAGGCGAGTTGAGCTTTTGCGATTTATATTACAACGGCAATAATATGACTTTACCTATAGGGGCAAGTTGCTTATCAATAGTAAGGGGTGAAAATATAAACAGGTATGAATTGCAATGGGTGATTGATGAAATCGAAAGAACCCCGGATAACAAAATAAAACTTACGATTCAAAGTCTTAATGACTATAACGCATCATATAATTTTCAAACAAATACTACATACCAGTATAAGAAAAATGATAGGGTAGAATTTATTTCAAATGGGGACGGTACCATATTTGATACCGGTACTTATGGTTTTTTAAATTACCAGGTATTAAGTCCTTTCCATGATAAAATAATTAGCGGTCAAAAAGAAGCTCCAGCAGATTATTTCAACCAGATTTTAATTGATGACGATGGCAAGCTTGATAGTTTAACAGTTGGGGCAAAAATAGAATTGCAACGTCCAAAAGATTGTACAGTTGAGCCAACTTATTATGAAATATTTTCCATAGAAATTGATGAAAACGGAAAGCTGGTTGATGACACCGGTACATTTAATACGTTTGATACCTTCTTTGTAAACCGTAAAATAGGTAAGGGTTCGGAGCAAATATTTGAACATCATTCACCTTCTGATTTTTGGGGTAACAGAATAAATGACGGAGGAAAAGTTCACTTCTCAAATCGGTATGAAAATCAAAAAAGATTTGGAAGAAATATTAGCTTTAATTCACCTACTCACTTCAATATTTTTGGGTATCTCGAAAGAGTTTTTGACTCCCCGGAACAAGGGGACCTGATTGCTATTGGAATCTATGATGGCAAAGTTGGCCTTGCTATATCAGAGCATGATAGCTCTGTGTTTCAAATATCTGATGACTTACTAAGAATTGGAGGCGATGGCATTGTTAGGGCCGCTCCACCGGATGCCATTATTAGTAATACCGAACCAAAGATTTCGGGTATGTTTGGGTGCCAGTATGATCATATCGGTAGCATTTATTTTGGTGACGGCTTTATATTATTTTGGGATGTCAACAGATCCGCTTATGTCAAACATGATTTCAGTAATGCAAAAGATGTGTCAAGCGGAAACGCCAAACTTTACTTTGATCAAAGAGGGCAATTCATGCAGCTATTTAATAATACTGCGGCTACAGACATTGAAAAGTTCCGGCCAATAACAGGGTATAACTCTATGACGGGTGCGGTTATACTTACGGTAAAAGCACTTAACCAGGGAGGAATTAATAATACAAAAAAGGCTTTTGAGCAAACAAATGATACAATTTTGTTCGATCCGCTTTCAGAAGATTTTTTAACATTCGCTGCATTCACAGCCGAAAGGTATTCCAATATAAATTTATTTGATGGAAACGGATGTGCATTCGTTGCTTTCTTAAATGGTATCCCGTATATACATCCTAAAAAAGCGCTTTCAGATAATGATTACAATGAGTTTTTTGGCACACCTACAGATTGGGTTATTGCGGTAGCGATAAATACTCCAACAGAAAAAATAAAAGTACCTATAGGAGTTGAAGAAGTAAGTGATGATATGTTTTTTATCTCAGAAGTCGTTACGGATAAGGCCGGGTTTGAATCCGAAATACCTCCGATAAGATGGAAGAAAAATGAACTGAAATGGAATGCATCTTTCTTATTTGATAAAAACAGCAGGGGCGGTTTATATGGTACCAATAAACAAGTAGCAGGGACTCCGGCCAGAGGTAATTATATTGGGTGTACATTTGTACGGGATAATACCGATGGGCTAATTTACAATTCAGTAAATCCCACTAAAATGACTAAATTTGGGGAACTTGATTTCATAATATTAAAATACAATTATTCGGAACAAAGTGGGTTTACAGAAAATTTATGACAAACGTAGATACCATATCTAAAAAAACAGAACTTCGTAAGAGGGAAAGAGATGGCATTATTGCCTTTGAAAATCATCTCAAAGAATTACCAAATTCTGTTATTGGTGACAGCGATTTATGCCCACTTAAACATACTTTTTCAGATGGCCTTTATATAAGGCAAATTAGTATTCCTGCTGGTGTTTGTCTCGTAGGGAAAATTCATTTTCACCAGCATCCGGTTTTTTTAATGGAGGGGCAAATATATGTGGTAACAGAGTTTGGTAAAGAATTACTGAAGGCACCATATTATTTCATTACACCGCCTGGAGTTAAAAGAGCTGCATTTGCTGCTACTAATACAGTATGGGTAACGGTACATAAAAATTTAAGCAACACCCAAAATCTCGAAGAGTTAGAAAAAATGATTATAGCAAAAGATTTTAATCAGTTTGATAACTATATCAAAAAGATTAATAAATATTCTATAGTTAAAAAAATATCGGCAACAATTAAAAAGTATTTTATATGAGTTATGTAGCAATAGCAACAGCAACAGCAAGTGTGGTAGGTGGTGCCGCAAATACTATTGCTCTTGGCAAAACCAATAAGAAAATTGACAGTGCTATGTCTAAGAGAAAAGCATTTCAAACCCCTGATGAAGTGTTTAAAATACTTAATGCCACTGAAAACAAATCACAAGGAGACACAATAACAAGGGACTACCAAACCAATGCTATTGACAGAGCATTTGCAAATGCAATGGGTAACGCAGAAATACTTGGTGGAGATCCAAATTCATTGAGTTCAATGTTTGAGAAAAAGGTACAGGGTATATTGGATATTGGCGATAAATATCACGCAAGCAATATGGAGTCTTTTGGCAACTACATGAAAGCATTAAATGTTGTAGCAGATAATAAAGCAGCGGAGCAAATAAGCCAGGATAATATCTGGAAGGATTATATGCAGTCATTAAGCAAGCAGAAATCAGATCAACAGCAATCAATAAATAACAGCATAAATTCATTAATTGGTTCGGCTTCATCTTTTGCTACCGGTAATCTTTACAAGGATAATAACAAAACTCAAAGTGCCCAGGGTGCGGCATCGGGAGCTGTAGGTAGCGGCGGTGGGGTCGGTTAAATAAAAAAATGGCAACGTATAAACAAATACCGGTATTTGATAAAGAAACCTTCAATCGTTTTTGGAGCAAGGTAGCTTTTACTGCTAATCCAAATAAGTGTTGGAATTGGATAAGTACTATACGGGATAAAAAAAAGCCATACGGTAAATTTGAAATAAAAGGCCAAACATTTTCTGCTCATAGATTGGCTTATTTTTCTCACAATAAAATTGATCCAAAAGAATTACACGCTTTACATACTTGCGACAATCCTAAATGTTGCAACCCTGCTCATATTTTTTTAGGAACAAATGCTGATAATGTTGCCGATAAAGTTAGCAAAGGGAGGCAAGCGAGAATCACTGGTAAAAGAGGGGCGAATCCAAAAACTAAATTTTGGGGGAATCACAAATGTAAAGCAACAAAAGAAGATTTTGAGAGCATGAAAGAAATTTATATTAAAGGGGGTATAACAGCAAGGCAATTAGGTATTGATTTCGATGTAAGCAAAAGGGTAGTCGCAGATTGGCTTAGAAGTAATGGTATTTTTATTCCTTCTACATACAGCGTACTTACTAAAGAGCAAATATTAGAAATTAGAAACACTTTTGTAAAAAGGGACGATGCCAACCGAATTATGGGCAACGCTACAATTCTTTGTGAAAAATATGGGGTAGGGAATAAAACACTTCATGATATTATTAACAGGGTAACATGGAAACATATTTAATATGGCAACAATTTCTGATATAGCAAACGCAAGTCAATATCACGGCGACTCAAATTTATCGGGTGGCGGTAGTATGGTTTTTGACCTCGATACAAAGCCGGTACAGCAGCTCGCTACCTATACGTATTTGTATAATAAAAGCCAATATGATCAAAGGCAAAAAGATGCTGATCAAAAAATCAAAGAATTAGCAGAATTATCAGCTTATGACTTAACTACTGCAAGAGGGAAAGATAAAGATGAAGTTATTAAAAGAGTAGCTGAACTGGCAAAGGCCGCTTCTTTATACGCTCAAAAAGGTACTCCAAAATCTCCACAGGAAAAAATAAACCAGGAAATAGAATTTCAAAAGCAAATACAGGAAGCAAAGAAAATAATAACTTCTGGTAATGCAAGAGGGGTAGCATATAATTTACATAAATCCGCAATAGAAGCAAGTAATGATGATGCAGGGGTAAAAGCGGAGAAAATTAAAATACTTGACAAGCAATTTGACGAAAGCGATATTTTAACTACTATACAAGCCGTTCCAAATTTTGATTTATCTGTACCAAAAGTATCTGCCCCTGTTTATAAAACACAAGATGCACAGGCTATAGGGTATGATAACAATGTGGAACAAACTATCACTTATTTTGATGGCCCATCCAATGATGCAGCAGCATTAATTGAAAGCGGTGTAATGACGGATATAATGACACCACCACCACCCGGAGCCAGTGATATTGAGAAGCAAGAGTGGGATTTGAAAATGAAAAATAGGAAAGGAAATATTTTATGGCAGGATGCAGCAAAGAATTTCAATGCTGCACTAAATGACCCAAACTACAAGAAAAAAATAACTGATACTGTAACTGGAACTACTACAATGGCAACTGATGAACCTGACTTGGAATTGATAAAGCAGAAAAACCCATTGGCTGGGAATATTATTTCTTTAGCAGAAAGGTACAATGAATACGCAAATCAAAGGAATACCGAAAATTGGGTTATTGATGAAAAAGGGTTTAAAGTCATTTTGCCAAATGGTCCAGATAAAAAACTTCGCCTTATTGATGTAAAAAGTGGACTTTCACCACGGGATATTGTTTACCTGGAAAAGTTTTCAAAAGCAGAACCCGATAAAGCAGTTTCAAAAGTTACACATACCGGAGAGGGCAGCGCAAACTACAGATCCAAAATAAATGAGCAAGGAGCAAATTGGAGAGCAAAGTTGCCATATACAATGGCCAAAATATCTGCTGGGACCGCTACAACACAAGAACTTGAAAATTATCCTGTATTGAAAACAAGGGAGCTTTATGAAACCATTGGTACCGGCGCACCGGTGGCATTCTCTACATTAACACCAGAGCAGCAGGCCAAAATAAAAACTCAGGTAGGGGAATTGGTTACAGACTATACTTCGGTATCAATTGATGGCGGTAAGATTAAAGTTACTGGTACATTTAAAGATGGAGAAAAAAATACGCCTACAGTAATTAACATCAACCTGGATGATGTCACAAAAAATTATTACGATGAAATAAATAAAAATGATGCCGGTAAAGAAGCGCCTCAAAGGATTTATTTTGTTCCTGAAACACCTGTAAAAAACAATACAGTAAGTCCGGATGCGTATAAAACCGATAAAAACACAGCAAATTGGCAAAATGTTGGAGATGGGAATTATATTTACATACCAACCGGTCAAAAAATAAATTCTAAAACAGGAAAAATTAGTAACTAATGTCACACGGCGATTTACCTTCATTTTTAACTACTACTCCATTACCTCCTAAAAAAGATAAAA
>OFQX01000267.1_pt1 | contig 16568 bp, 23 predicted proteins | sample 1542951 | NCBI WGS metagenome assembly OFQX01 (sample SAMN07774215, study PRJEB24372) | wastewater metagenome | isolation source: WWTP Novara (Effluent) | place: Italy: Novara | collected 2015-12
GCTGCGGTCAGGCGGTAAAGCCTACCAAGTAGTCACCTTCCCCTGGCTCAGACAAAACACGCAGCACCTTTGCCTGACTGGCTTAGTCCCGGCAATGACATTCGCCGGACCGATATTGACCATGATCCATGCGTTCGATTTGCAGACCGGGCAATATGTCGAGACAGACGATAGCCTGACGCGGCCTTTAGGCTTGGATGGTTCGGCGTTGTCGGCGACTACTTTAAGCATTTTAATTATGCAACATACCAAGGCCGACCAGACAGAATACATTCTGTGTCGTCAATGCGTTGCGCCTGCGCTTGCAGTGTTTTACGCAATGGATCTGGCATTTGGTTAAGCGTCTGCCAGTTCTTTTCTTGTTTGCAACCGTCGCATTTAAGCGCGCCGTTTCCTAAGCAAAAATGAGCAATTCCAATCTCACTCATTGCGGCCTTTCATCTTCGTCAAAAGTCATGTTTTCCGGGTGCGGTATGTTGTCATGCACGATCACCATGTCCTCGGCTTGCAGGTATCGCCCGCATACAACGCACCAATAACCATCTTCAGTCACAGCCCGGCCTTCCTGAAGTATTCCGCGTCACGTTCGCGCAACTTTTCCAATGTCAGCCTATCGCCTGCTTTATTCACGAAGCGATCAACCGGCATGCCTTCGCGGAACAGTTTTCCGCGAGTTGGCCCGAGAACCTTATCCTGAAACTTGGCATCCTTGCCTTTCAGCCATTCATTATAGGTCATGCTTGCAGGAACTTGGCCGTCCATGCTGGAGCGTGAACCTTCTGGCAATTCCTTTAGGTCAATGTTCAATTCCCGGAAGGACTTAAGCACAAAAGTCGTCGTTGAACGACAGTTAAAATGAGCCGGAGGACGCGGTCCAGAATCGACAGGATAAACTTTTGAATCCCTGGAAATACAAACGTCGGATGTTTTTCCGTCAAGTGTACTCAACCACTTTACACCTTTGACCAGATCATCATTGGCTTCTGCGAACTTCTGCCGCGTATGGTTTGCCGTGTGACTGACCGCGGTACGTACGATTGTTTCAGCATTCCTTCGGGTGATCTCTAGTATCCCGTCCTGGTATTGCCGCGCCTTGGTCCCTTTGATGCGCTGCACCATCTCTTGTATCGTCTGGCCTTCCACATATCCTATACGGATTGCGTCCCGAATCTTCGCGGCTTTCTCGGCTTCCAATCCAGCCATCCATTCCGACAACAGACGCCCCTGGAATGGCCTGGCCATTGCCGACGATACGACTTGAGCTACGGGCACCGTAGCAACCTCAAATGTTACGGGCAGCGTGTTCTGAAATAGCTGCTGCTGATAGCCTTGCTCATAGGCTACTAGGTCAGCAAGTTCTGTTTGCAATTCATGGCGTATCTTCTGATAGGCGGTCGCATTGATCTGGCGAACTGAGGCGAGAAGCGAATCCAGCCGCTCTACGGTGAATTGCGAAACCGGCAACTGCTGCAAGGCCGTCGTAAGTTGTACGAACAAGTCCTTGTCCGTTCGATTGAGTAGCGCAATGACCTTATATACGACTTGGTTCTGATAACGGATACCATCAAATGAGTGGTCGATAGCTGCGATTTGCAGCTTCTCGTTCGCCGTCGCCATCAGTCGATTTCCGCCAGGATCATGATTAGCGCCATCGCCTCGTCATCATCGATTGCCGTCAGGCCGGCTTGTGTCTCATCGGCTAGAGACAAAGCGGTTTGTGTCTCACTTGCCAGCGTTTTTATAGCCGCAAGTTTCTCAATTGCATCCGGCGCAAGTTCTACCGGCTTCGCTAGTTCTTCCAGTGCGACAACGGATAGCCTTGCGACCAGTTCGGAATATTGCCGCTCTGTTTCTTCTTCTGACTTTTGCTCGGATTCAACCTGAGCAATCCGCGCCAGTGCTTCATATTGTTCCTGTGCCAGCTTGCGCTGCTTTGCAAGTCGCTCGCTTTCCTTGGCGATGATCTGGCGTTGCTGCGCAACATTGAGCGCACCGCCAGATTGATCCTGTTCTACCGCAATCGGCAGCAGGCCAATCGAGGCGATAGCGAGCGCACCAAATCCTATCCCGAATGAGACAACTGAGCGCGGATTAGACACGTTGCACCGTCAAGGTATCAGTGCCGGAAACAGTCAAATGAATATTCCCGACATCAATGTTCGTATTCGTCTGCGTCAATGCGTTGTCAGGATCAAGCCCCAATCGTTGCCACACTTCTGCAATCATCGTGTCCGGGTCAATGCTTGGCACCAATGCTGCACCAACTCGAACCGCTCCGCCGGTAGATATATCCTGGCTGATCGTCCCGACAGTCAATTGCGTTGCGCTGGTCACAAGTGGCTTCATTGCATCAAGTTCCATTCTTGCCCAAATCTCTGCCAGTCTTACCATTGATGCCGCATTGATCGTGTTCGAGTCGCTGATGATCGACGCGGTTGCGGTAAGCGTGTCGCCATCTTCCGACAGCGACGCCGAACAGGTAACGGATATTCCTACCGATGAAACAACGGTATCGCCTGACTCGACTGCATTCAGCGCGGCGGATAGTGCGATTTCAGCCTGCGCGGATAGTTCGTCGCCATCCTCAGATGCAGACAGTGCCGCAGAGATTGCAGCATTGGCTACGGCGGCCAGCGTATCAGCCGACTCTGTAACGTTCAGCGAGGCACTGATACCATCTACCAGCGTTGCCGATGCCGACAGCGAATCAGCAGATTCCGTAAGCGATGCGGTTGCCGTGATTTCGACAACTGAAACGCCAGAGATTGAATCGCCGGTTTCGGTCAGTGTCGCTGTGGCATTGATCGTGACCGTTGCCGAGCCTGATGCACTATCCGCCGATTCCGTATAGCTCAGGATTGCAGATAGAGGAACCGACGCCGATGCAGACAATGTATCGTCGGATTCAGTGACGCTCAGTGAGGCATTGACGCCATCAATGATCGTTGCCGATGCTGTAACGGTATCAGCCGACTCTGTAACGCTCAGGCTGGCAGCAATCGCCACCGTTGCAGCCGAAGCCAGTGAATCATTGGACTCAGTAACCGCTAGGCTTGCCGCAATCGGCACATTGGCAGCAGCGGAAACACTATCCGCTGATTCTGTGACTGCTAGTGTCGCCGCAATGGCTACGGTTGCCGCGCCTGATACTATATCCGCCGCTTCAGTCTGCGCCAGCGTTGCTCCGATGGTGACTGTACCGGATGCCGATACAGTATCCGGTGCGTCCGTGTTTGCTACCGTACCGGCAACGATGATGATTGCCGCACTGCTGATCGTATCGGATGATTCCGTCAGGCTTGCCGTAGAGGATACCGGAACCGATGCCGAACTTGATAGCGTATCGGATGACTCGCTTACTGCAAGCGTGGCCGATAGAGCAATCGTTGCCGATGCTGACGCGGCATCGTTCGATTCCGTAACGGATAGCGTGGCGGTAACAGTATCGCCAGCCGCTGCCGGAACTTCAAGCTCTGCCCATGTTACTTTATACGTATCAGAAACATTACCTGACGCTGAAACGGTATCGCCTGTTTCCGTAACGGCGAGTGTTGCAGTTATGCCGGCGGCGCCTGCATTGAGGTCTGCGCCTCCAGGAAGAAGCGGCCCGTACAAATACATGACTTAGGCGATCTTGCGAATCGACCAGTCAAACGTGCGGGCAGTCCCCGCCGTCTGCTTGATCTGCAAGGTCCAGCCGTGCAGGAAGATCATCGAAGGGGAAACCCAGATCGGCTCATCCTGCGCGCCGGAAAGCACCGACTCGAAAACCAGGCGTGCCGTGCCCGATGACAGCACCTTTTCCAGCACCTGAATCTCGACCGAATCCGGCGTAGCACCGCCGGCCAGATTCGAGACATCAATGAAGAACTGGAAAATCCCGTCCGTCGTATCGGCGCCGGTCCCTAAGGCAGTGAATCCGGCTTCGGGTGGCGTTCCTGCGGTGCGGGTGCCGCTTGCATGTTCGGTGATAGCCATCGTGATTCCTCAGTGCTTGAAGCCATACAAAATGATTGAGTTCGTTCCGTCAGCCGTCGTTGAACCAGACGCCCGCGCTGCGAGCCGGGAACCTGCCTTGATGCCAGTGAATGACGGGAAACACACGGCGTTTTTTTGCTCGGCGGCTGACCATAGGAATTGCTGCGTTAGGTTCTCGCCGATAACTTTTTCCTGCCCGGATGCACCAACGCCCACATCAATCGTCGTGTGCAATGCAGAGGTCAAGGTTGTATCGACGTTGAACAGCGGCGAGGCCATGATGCCCCCGTAATCCTCCGTTGTGCTGGCGACGATCTGCGCCCATGCGCCTTCGGCGCCTGCGCCGTTAGGTGTAATCGACGTGCCAGTAGTCGAAGCTGTGACCGCCCCGAGCGCGACCATGCCGGAGAAGTTGGGGAAGGACGCGGGATTCATGTTGCCACCGAACCAAGATACTTGCACCCCCGCCTTGGCCGAAGCCGCGGTATTCTGGTGCCGCGCCCACACGGGCGTGTCAGGTGGAATTCTGATCGGCAGAAAATAGACGACGCCAAGACCCTGCGCCTGGCTTCCGCCGAGTTTCTCGATGATCTGCATGACGTCGCCGGACGAGGCGCCAATGCCAATGTCGATATAGGCGTTCAAGGTGGTGGCAGTAATCACGTCCGCCGATGTTTCGACGGCGTTGATCCTTACAGTCAGGTAGTCGCAACTGTAGGTCAGGCCGGCGTGGATTTGTGTCCACGTTCCGGCAGTATTCGCCGCACCCGAGGTAATCAGCGTGCCGGCCTGCGTACCCACTGCCGCGCCGACTGAGCCGTTGGTGACGAAATACGAATGGTGATTGTGCGGAGCAAGCAGGCTCATGCGGTGGCCTCGAATTGCAGCTTCAATGCCGCGTAATTGGTGATCGAATCCGCCTCACTGCCGCTCAATGTCTGCGAATAGGTGGTCAGACTGGCCGGCGCCGGGTCATGCGTCCAACTGGCGATGGTCGTGCTGCCTTCCCGCAGTCTGACGATGATACCGCCGCCTGTTGCCGAGATGCGGTATCGCACGATATGGCCGGTACTGAGCGCCGGATCGGTCAGGCTTCCGAGCGCAACCTCGCAGGTCGATGCGGTGGTGGTGGTGATGTAGTCGCCGTCATCTGCAGCCGCCTCGTCGAGCATGGCGTAGAGGTCGGAGCCGGTCGAAGCCGTCCATGTGCCGGCGGAAACGTCGGATGTCGGGCGGGCGTACTGCGGCGGGTTCGTGTCGAGCAGCTTGACCGCCCACAGCTTTTCGCCGAGGGTGTTGAGAATGAATGCGCATTTGTACTTGGACGAATACTGGAAGCGGCCGTAGGTGCCGTTCGATGCTGCGGCAGACGGGGTGCCGGACAGGGTGAGCGTCGAGCTAACCCAAGTGTTCGTGTTCCAGCCGGTCGATGGCGGGGTAATGACGGTAATGTCGGCCCCACCGTTCCAGCACAGAATGCGGTTGTTGTCGGCATCGAAGGAGATACCGTGCTTGCCCCGAAGAACCGTATTGTCCTGAATCGCCTTGATGAAGTCGGTCGGGTTGTCCGGGTCGAAGTACAGCACATAGGCGTTGCCATACACGCTGCTTGCCTGCGAACCAAGAAAGACCACAAAGATGTCACGAATCGGGTCATAAATCATCTTCGAATCAGAACCGAGAGCATCGGTTTCTGTGTTGAAACACACCGTCGTATTTCCTGTGGCCAAGTCAATCCACTGAAGATACTGGTAATCAAACAGCCACAACCGGTTACGAACAGGGTCATAACAGGCGCAGCTATAGCTTTGATACCAGACGTTCAGCGGCGTAGTTGTATCCCAATCATTAAGCGCACTGGAGAACTTGTAGCCCCACCCAGTGTTATTCCCGAGGGCGTTAAATCCACCGCCAGCGAGTGCCACATCTCCGTTATTGATTGCGCAGAAGAGGTTGTACGTGTGAACAGGGGCAGGACGCCCATCGACCAGCAGCGAACCGCTTGCAGTGAGGCCGGTAGTGAAACTGGCACAGGGTTTCTGGATCGAGCCGGACGGGTAGCCTCGGCGAATCCATGCCGGGCTGTCCGCCTCCAGGCTGATCGAATACAGCTCGTTTCCGTAGTAGCCCGAGTGACCACCACCACCCGTCCAGAAGACACCGTTTACATCGTCCAGTGCGCCGCCGTTCCATTGGTTGGCAATGTCGGTTACGTCGTATCCGTTTCGCCATGGCGCTGCCGAAGGGTGATTCGGGTTGATCGCCGGGTCGTCATTCGGGTCGACGTCATTCGCGGTATTGCTGCCGACCTGCGCCCATGTGTTTAGCGTGAGCGCAGTCAACCATGCGAAGGCCATTTACGCAGCCAAGCTGTAGCTGGCAGACAAGGTGTCGCCAGAGGCTACCGCTTTGTCACCGCCGGAGAACAAGCCAGCGGAGAACAGCGTACCGGTGGTGCCGCCCTTGGTCGCGACCACGCCGGCATCGGTTTCGGCGCGCAAGGCGGAGGCAAGGGCTTGTTTCTGGGTTTCGGTCATCATTACGTATTCGCCGCCGTCAAGGTAAAGGAAGTAACCGTAACCGTCTGGCCGGACGTGATCGAACCATTCACCTGAAGATCGCCGGAACCAACGCCAGCCGATCCTTGAACGTGACAGACGGTATCCCCGCTGTTGTAAATGCGGAACGATGCCGGGACGGTTGCTGACCCACCCGATGCTGTGCCAGTCCAAGAGCCCAATAGCGTTTTGGTCGTGCCGGATGCGGCATTCATCCAATCGGACGGCAGCGTAAGCGTAGCAAGCAAGCCAGTCGGCGCAGCAGCGGCACAGTTGGCAGTAGGCGAACCAGAGTAGATTTTCAGCAGCGCTGATGCGCCGGTAGTGGATTCGACCAGATCAAGCCGGCCAAGGTAGATATTGCTTGAATATTGCAGCGCCATAATTAAACTCCTTTATTGAACGGTTTGCGGCATCATTTCCGCGCCGGTGATTGCCCCGTTAGCATCGCGGGTAATGGTAATTTGCTTCTTAACCTGGCCCTGTTGATCCATGATGATGACCGGCTGTGATTGGGGCTTCGGTGCGTCAATCTTCTGTGCGAGCGCGTCGATTCTGGCGTTGATTGACGATAGATCGACTTCAGGCACTGGCGGCTTGGCGCTCAATGCGGAAACTTGCTCGGCAATCGGTCGGATTAGCTCAGTGATTGCGGCGCGAATATCTTCTGTGTCGTCAGGCTTATCTTCAATCTCTGCAACCTTCGCCGACAGGTCAGCAACAACCTGTTTGACATCAGCAATGCCTTGATCGAATGCCGACAGGTCGATTTCAGCCATCTGCGGTTCGTCGGTCTTCGCGGAAAGCTCAGTTACTTGCTGCGACAACGATTCAAGCGATTGCTTGATAGCCGTGTCGTCATATGAGACAGGCTCGGGAACGCTGATTCCTTCGATTGCAGATAGAACGGGCGACAGATCAACCGGTTCCGGTGCGATCGGTTCTTCGATCATCCCGAGTGCGGCGCCCTGCCCTTCAATCCGTTCCTTTTCATCGTCCCATGTCGAATCAGGCGCGTAGATGCCCCGGCGCTTGAGTTCATTGAAGTAGGTTTCGTCGGACAGTTTCCCGGCTTGGTTGGTTTTGAGCAGCAACTCGGCGGAGGCTTCAGCCAAAGTAGCAGCGCCGAAGTCCTTGAAGACTGAAGCGTTACCGCCTTCCGGCTCATTGACCCAATCGGCCATATATTGCAAGCACTGGTCTAGTGCGTCTTCCATGTCTTCGGCGATTCGTTGAAGTGTGCAGCGGTTCGCCTGATCTTCGGAGGTGACTTGGGTAGCAGTGACATCGCCCGGCTTCAGCACAAGCAATTCAGCGCCGGTCTGACGCATGCGTTCCTCTAGGTCAAGGATGGATTTCCTGCCTGCCTCAATCGCCGAGCCTGAATGTTCGACAAACTTCATATCGCCATTCATCGGGATTTTGACGGCTGATTTCGACCCGACCGTAATCGATGTGTTGTCGTCTGCCCCGATGATGGTCAGGATCGGCACACGAGCCACATGAAGAATCGTTTGCTGGTCGCTGGAAGACTGCCAGTGCTCGACGTTCTGGTAGGCCAGTTCAACCAACGGCGGCAGGCCGATTCCGGTATCGCGGCGAATGCCATAGAAGAAGACGAACGGGATTTCGTTCAGCGTCGTAACGCCTTCGTCAAAGACGCCCCAATCCTCTCTCTTGTCTTCCTTGCGCCAAACTTCCCATTTGCCTGGATAGAGAACGCGCACTTGCTCAACGACCTTCTCGCCGAACTCGCCATCATCTTCGGTCACGGTTTCCAGCAAGCGAAGCTGCGTCAGCTTTTCATATCCGCTAATGATGGTGGTTTTCCAGCCGAGGACGGTTCCAGGTGCGTAACGGGTGAAATATGGACGCGCAGCAATCGCCTTCTCTTCGGCCTGCGTCTTGATGTTCGATACTTTCGGGTAATCGACCAGCACGCCGGAGATTCCATACGCCACTACATCACGCGATAGCTGACCGGCGAAGACATGCAGGTTATGTCCCTTCAGGTCGCAATCGGTCAGCCATTCACGCATGCGGGCTGGAACGTTATCGGCAAGCGTCAGAGGCCGGCTGAACGGCTTGGCGGCCATTACCTCAACAGTGCGGGCGAATGCCGGATAGAGCGTTGCCGTGGCGAGGCGGGCGGTGTAGCTTTCCGCGTCCTCATTGGGCCATTTCGGAAGGTATTGTTCCCCTGCGTCGCGCATTGCTGCGGTGCCACCTTGCAACGAAGTAAGGATCGGCCAATGGCGAGATTGGGCCATGACGGCGGCGGATGGATTGCGTACTGATTTCGTCATGGGCGGCCCTGAAATGAAAAAACCGCCCGGAGGCGGTTAGTGTATTTGTTGCGTTGCGTCATATGCGCAGGCTTTGAACGACAGCGAGGCGCTTCTGTATCGGGTAGCGGTAAGCGATGAAATACCCACCGGCATCAATGCAGTGATCTAGCCCGCTTGACTTGTCAGGTTCCCCGTTCCGATCATAGGCTTGCTTCTCTAACGCTTCCACGTAATGCGGGCAGGCGTCCGGATTGATTCGGTATTTCCGTTCGCCTTCGTGGTGCAGCATCCGATTCATTGATAGCACGCGATCCTTGACCGCCGGATTGGTCGGATTGACGCAGACTGACAGACCATGCTGGCGAAGAATTGACAGGTCGGATTCGCTGGCGTTGTTTGACTTGCGGCTGTTTCCCGATGCGTCTGGATAGACCATGACCGAATGGCCGGCATCCTTGTATCTGGCTTTGATTAGCTTCGCCATTGACGGCGTGTCGAATACGTCTAGCAACTCAGCGACGGCGTGTGGTTCGTCATTGCGTAGCACATGAACAATTGCAGACATCTTCGTCACGTTGAAGTCCATCCCGATATGCAGCGTTTCGTTCGGCTTGATCGTTTCAGCCGATGAATTCAATGCGCGATCAAAATCAGGATAGACAGAGCCAGCCGTGAGATTCACAAACTCGCCATCAAGGTAGGCAGAGAGCAAATTCGACGGGTAACTGTTGCGCAGGTTGTCGATATAGCCGTCAGGCAAGTGCGCTGCGTTGTCCATCGTCTTCGCCCGATACAAAACATATCCTGGCGCTTTGTTTTTTACCCACCGCTCATAGACGAAGCGGAAACCTTCCGGCGTCGTTGCGACTGCTACGGTGTTAGCTACCGGCCTGCCTGATACCGTGGTTGCCTTCTGACGATTGCGTGCAATGACCTTGTTCCATACGTTGCGTGCCTTCTCTATCGGCAGCGTATCCAATTCATCAAGGATCGAATGCGCAACTTCAAAGCCGACGATCCGGTCGGGATTGTCCATCGTGCGAAAGATGATGTCGCCAATGTCCGTGCTGAATCTTGCAGCTTGGCGGTTCAGCTTGTAACGAAACCCTAGCCGGTCAAACATCGCCGGGAAACGCTTGTATGCAATGTCCTCAACTAGTCCATAGGTCGGCAAGTAATACGCTACGTCCTGATTAGGACACATCCGCTTAAGCCGCATGATCCTGGCGATTGCCGCGGCGGTCTTGCCGCTCCCGAATCCGCCGACGAATGCCGGATAGGCGTCAATGGAATAGACGAAATCCTGTTGCGTTGGCGTGAAAGGCATTAGCCGAGGAATTCATCGTCAGGTACAGGTTCAAGCGTTCGCGTCGATACGGTTGTATTCGCAGTTGCAGCGCCCAATGCTAACAAACCCATTTTCTGAGCGGTATCGAAGACGCGAGACAATGCGCTTAGTTCGGCGGCTGTGATGTTTGCGTTCAGCATCTTTGCTGCCCTGCCCTTTAACGCCTCAGATATTTTCGCATCGTGGTCATTGAACTTAGCTAATCTAGCGGCCCGATCTTCGCCCAATACCTCGCTTGCTGCTTTGCTGACTTTTGCTGATTCTTGCTTACGCTCTGCTTCCCATCCTTCTTTTGCTGCTCTACGCATTACTCCTGCGGAATTAATTCCGTGCTTCTCTGCCAGTTCGCGCAATGTGATAGTGCTATGCGTGTATTCAAGCCGCAGCGCCGCCCAATCGGTTGCCATCAGATTCTCATTTCGGCAACGCTTCGGTAGAAGTCAATGTTGCTTTTGTAGAACGCTTCCAGACTTCCGGCCTCGTTTATAGCTGCCTGTTTTTGCCTTTGCGATGCCGTTTCGTTCCATCTTGCAAAAGACATCATGTGCTTAAGCATGTACTTCGCCCGTTCAACAGCAGACTCCGTGTTTGATACCGATCCGCCGACAATATTGGTCAGCGTGCTTTTGTTTGCCTCAATCAGTCCGCGCTCAATCATTAGCGCTGAGTCATTCGACAATCCTGATATTGCGATGCGCTCAATTACTTTCATGCCAGCGTCGTGAATATCCGTGATGCGTTTGTGCTTAGGAACGTTTCCTACTATTCCAGTCCTTGCGTGTTTGGCATGGCTTTTGACCCGATCATCTTTGCCTTTGCCAACATAGAAAACCTCCATGTCTCTCGGGTCGATCAGTTCATAAACGTAATAGACGTTTTCGCTCATGCTTCATCCTGCGGGAACGGTTCGCCTGTGCTTTCTAGTGTTGCTTGCTTGCCGGTGAAGTTCTGCCAACGACGGACGGCGACGTCGACATAGGCTGGATTTAGCTCGGCAACACGTGCGCGCCGCCCTGTTTTTTCGCATGCGATCAGCGTGCTACCGCTGCCGCTGAACACATCAAGCACCAGGTCACCGGCAGCCGATGAATTACTCAACGCACGTTCGGCAAGTTCGACCGGCTTTTGTGTTGGGTGGAATTCGTTTTTTGTTTCACGCTTTACATCCCAAACGCTGACTTCATTCGTCGGCCCTAGCCATTTTGGTGCCTTGCCGCGCTTGAAACAGTAAAGACAGGGTTCGTGCTTGCTTTTGTATTGCGCGCCGATTGCCCCAAACTGCGCGAGGTTTTTATTCCAGATCAGTGTGTTTCTGACTTCATAGCCGGCGGCGGTGACGGCGGCGGTGACGGCGGCGGTGACGGCGGCGGATTTGCTATCCGAAAACCATAAATAAAGCGCCGCGCTTTCCTTTGTTGCACCATGCACAACAGGAAGAACGCGGCCATAAATTTCGGCATCGCCATCGTTCGCCAGCTTTTCACGACGAACGCCTTTTTCTGCATGCCCGCCGTCGTAGTCGACGCCATAAGGCGGGTCAGTAAAAACCATGTCGGCTTTTTCGCCATTCATCAGAAGCGCCACGCTGCCGGCATCCGTTGAATCACCGCACATAATCCGATGCTTGCCGAGAATCCAAACGTCACCAGGCTTGGCAATCGCTTCTTCCTGAACATCCGGCGTTTCGTCTTCGTCAGTCAGCCCTTCGGTTCCTGTCTCGCCCTCCATGTCGGCAAGTTCGTCAGCATCAAATCCAAGCAACGAAATGTCGAAGCCTTCTCCGGTCAATTCCTCAATCTCGACCGCTAACAGTTCATCATCCCACCCGGCGTTTAGCGCCAGCTTGTTATCCGCGATGACGTAAGCCTGGCGCTGCGTCTTAGTCAATCCTGCCAGCGTGATAGTCGGCACTTCGTCAATGTTCAGTTTCCTAGCCGCTAGGATTCGCCCATGCCCGGCAATAATGCCGCCGTCTTCGTCAATCAGCACAGGATTGGTGAAGCCAAATTCCTTGATGCTGGCGGAAATCTGCGCCACTTGAGCGTCGCTATGCGTCCGGCTGTTACGGGCATACGGAATCAGGTCGCCAATTGGCTTATAGATAACGATAAGCATGGTTCCTCGGGATAGATGCGACCATACCGTCTAACGCTTTCGCGCTGGTCGCTGCGGTTTCTAGGAGGGATGAAACGTGAATCTGTGCCGGTTACGCTTTCCGGCATGATGTGCCAATCATCGTTGTAAGTCGCACGTTATGCACGTCGTATCCGCTGGCAAAGCGGCATTGTTACGATGGCGCGATTTATTCCGCGAGCCGCCATAGTTTCCCGCTACCTGATAACCGGGCGGTATCGTTAGTCGCCCTCAGTCGTCATCGGCACTTCCCTAGTGCATACCTCTAGGGTAGAACGCAAAAAAGCCCGGCGGCTTGTGACCATCGGGCTTTTTGTGGGCGAACGAATCCGCCGCACGAACATGCTAGCATCGGATCATGATGATTGCAAGTCAGACATATACGCGAATTCTTACTCTGCCAATATATGAATTCATCCTTGTATCCCCAAAAGTTTCGCAACTAACAATGGAAACGCTTACTGATTCAATGTCTGAACCTACGCGGGTTTGCAGATCATTGAGCAATCTCTGTATTTCTTGTGCTGTTGTTTCAATGTCTTCCCTTGCTTCGTCAATAGTCACAGCACAATCCCCTTTCGCTTGCAGATGATGACCAGGCGTTCATGGGCCAGCACCAGCGTCTGTTCGTAGTTGTTGCGCGGGAAGCGGAATACTGAGCAGATGCCATACCGCCGATTGATTGCCGCGCGCGGTGCCGGATCAAGGTCTTCCACCGCTGAGTCAAGCGTGCGCATGGTCGCATTGTCGGACTGGTCGCACATGTCGTCAAACGATAGCAACCCAAGACAGGCGAAGCCAGCGGAGCGGGACTTGAATCCTGTTTTGGGACGATAGGATGACTGCCACTTTGCCCAATCTTCCAGCAGGATAACCAGTGATTCTAGTTCTGTTGTAACCACGTTACCCCCTGTCAGTTAAGTGTGATTGATTCAACTTCTTCGACTTCGATCTGGTCGTCTTCAGGCTCCTGAAGCGTTTCGACTATTGCCAGCGCAAAGGCCATCGGCATGCCGTCCAGGATGTTCTTCTCAAGAGCGCTGGCGCAGACTTCATACAGTGCGGATAGCTCGTCATCATTCAGCATCAGGCGGGTCATGTTCTCTATTTGCATGGCGTCACCATATTCCTAGCCATATGCCAAATCCATGAATTACCGCCACCGGAAACATGATCGCGCCAGCAATGAGAAAACCAAACGCATCCGTTTTGAGGCAAACAACAACATGGGTAATCCAAGCGGAAATAATAAAAACCACAAGCGCGAGTACAAAAATAAAGCCAACATCAGAAGAACCTCGTTGCTTATACATTTCATGATTCCTTTCTCCATTTGCTGAACACGCCTTGTCGATATGGCTCACCCCATGAATCCACAGGCTCATTGATTCCAGGTAGGCGCGGTCTGTCGTCCTCTTACATCCGTCACAGCGGCGGTCTATTGCCCTGCGGTCGTATCGGCATAGCCTGTTCTGGTCGTATTGCTGGCAACCGTAGGTCATACAGTTCCATTAAATCCTTTATCGCCACACATCCAAGCATCTTGAAAGTCAGGCGCAGGCGCATCATTGATCTTGATTTGATGCCCATCAAAATCGCACCAATTCATTTGATTGACTGCCCAATCCTCAATTTCAAAATCGTCACTCTCAAATAGTGGATATGTATCTTCTTCAAGACTTAACTCAATATCGCCATCAAATTCATGCGCGTAATGGGCTGCACGATTCCGTGCAATCATTTCAACAGGTACGCCGTAAATTGATCCATCAGGCATTGTTACAGTCATGTATTTGTGCATTTCAAAACCCTTTCGCGTAATACTTCGCAAACTTGTGACGGCACCGACCGCAAAGATCATCCACTAGCCGAGTGAAGTAATCTCCGCAGCCGTCACACTCGCCAGCCTCGCCTATGGGAATCTCGGCAGCGCGGCGCATGGCTTCCTTAACGTGGTCATCAATGACGGACTCGATAAAGTAATCAGCGCGGTCGATAGGATCAATGGGTACTTCGCGGTCAATTTCCATGATTGCTATCATTTAAGCATCACACGGAAGCCATGCTTTACCACCACAGATGCAGTCTTTAACTGGGCTGTACTTAAATACTCCGGTTGGATTGCATTCATGGCAGGCTCTCATATTCGAGTAGTCAATAACTTGATGTTGTTTCTGGCCTGAATTAACAAGCGCATCAAGCGACATCATTCCTGACGCCATTATTTCTTTTGCCCAAAATATTTCATTTTGAGCAAAGGCATTAGCCAATGTTGCCTGAAGAGATTTCAGCGCATTTAGTTCGTCTAAGTTCATTTCTGCAACTCCTTTAGTTTTTGCTTGTATTCAGCCTTGATTGCTTTCAGTTCTTCGATGGTCCATTTGCGCGGCGTGTTATCGGCTTCCAATGCTTCCACCTTGGCGAGTCCGATTCGTGCAATCAGGCCAATCCGGTAATCAACGGCATTGCCTGACCCGTAACGGTTGTCCTGTTTCGACTGGGCATGGCAGTTGTCTTCATTGAAACGAAGGTGCGGCGCACTACCCCTAGACCGATAATGACCGGCATCCACGTTGTTTCCTGACCAGTCCAGCGGCCTGCCAGATGAAATGCAGTTATGCCCGGCCAGTTGATCCCTAGTCCTCACGAAAGCGTTAAACACGGCCTGGGCTTCTTTTATCCACTCGCCACGGGTTTTAAGTTTCAGCTTCAGGATCTTCCGGCTGGCTACCTCTGCGACGCGCTCCGCTTTCTCCCGGCGATTCTTGGATCGTTCAGCCATGACGATCCCGAGCTTTACCTCGCACTCGAATGAGCACACGTTTTGCAGCGCCTTGCGTGGCTGAAAAAGTGATTTGCAGATGCGGCAAGCGCGCGGCTTCTTTGGCAGGCTCATACAGCGTCCTGATAAACAGTAATTCCGCTGGTTACTGACATGGCAACAAGGAACTCCATCCATGTGCTAAAAACCTTCTTCCCCATCTTGCTAGTACGCTGCGGAAGCATGATTACCTTGCCGTCAAATGCTGCCATTCGCATTTCACCGTTCCAGCACCCTGTCAGAACATCCTTCCAGTCATCTGCTGTCACCCATTGCATTTCGCCATTGATGCAAAGCTGCTTTTGCTTGGCGAACGCTTCCAAGTAAGGCCATTGGGCGGCATTCTGTTCGAGCGTCCGTGTTGGTTCCTTGATCGTGACAACGTTGCCCTCTGGCGCGGTCAGCACATGCCGGCAAATTGCCTTGCGTGAGACTTCTCCGGTGATTACTCGCGTAATCATGCTGCGATTTCCATCTGGTTATTGGCGCCCCATTGGGAAGCAAATGCTTCTGCGATTCCTGAAAACGTCTTCGATCTTTCCTTCCACCTATCAGGCGACGGGGGAAGCTTATGCAGTCGTTGCTCCCTGCCTTCCACAATGTTCGTCGGATGCAATAGCGGTAATCCCTTGAGCCATAGGCACGTTGCCTTTGTTTCGCCATGACCGAACATCCAAGGCTGAATGATCTGGTCGGGCTTCCGGTACATGCTGGACATGATGCAAACCGGGTTTTCAATAGCAGTCATAGGGATGTGCGCAGACTGGCGAACGATCCGCATGAAGAACGAAACGGCGGCCTGTTGCCTGCCATCCATGCGCTTGGCCGCGAAATGGCGCGAACCGCTTACGCTAAGGTGCGTACATGGCGGGTGGAAAATTGCCAAATCCCACGGATAGTCAATCACGTCAAACAGATCGCCTTGATAGTGCGGCCCAGGCGCATCGGTCGGCAGCAGGTCGCAACTCATGGCGTCATGGCCGGCGCGGATAAAGGCATCGCGCACCGTTCCTGAATATTCGCAGGAAATTAGTGCTTTCACGCTTGCCCCGCCATAGAGTCCGCAACTTTGCGCACCTTCCACACATCCCGGCATGCATCGCGCAGCTTGTCGGCGGCCGCCTTGCCGCGCTTTGCCTCGACCAGCTTGAAATACTCGGCTGCTGCGTTTCCATCCGGGTAGCACTTGCGGATAACGGATTGCACCTCGCAGCGGAACAACTCGGCGGCGATGGCTTCATGCGGCTGGCCGGCTTCTTCCATGATGGCCTGGCGCTCGTCTGCGGCTTCTTCGATTGAGGCGAATAGGTCGTTCATGCGAACAGTCTTTCCTGACGATAGGCGTTTTCAATCCGCTGGCACGCGATGTCGAAATACTTGGGTTCGCGCTCGATGCCGTAGAAGGTCTTGCCGAGGTTGGCGCAGGCAACGCCGGTGGTTCC
>OFQX01000268.1_pt1 | contig 16567 bp, 19 predicted proteins | sample 1542951 | NCBI WGS metagenome assembly OFQX01 (sample SAMN07774215, study PRJEB24372) | wastewater metagenome | isolation source: WWTP Novara (Effluent) | place: Italy: Novara | collected 2015-12
TTTCATACTTCATAATACTGAATTTGTGACAAAAAGCACACCAACTTAGGTATATATTACGTGCGTATTAAATAGCTTGTTATGACAATGCTATTTGAAGGCCTGTCCGTCCAATAATATTTACCTTTATAAGATGCAACGCCTTGTCCGCACCCGTAAGTTGGGGGCGTGATTGTTTCTATATATGTAAAAGATGTACCATTGAATGAATACTTATCATAAGCACCTAAAGGAGTACTTCCATAAGTATTCGGGCCGTGCATATTGAGATAAACAAACCCATTTTCAAAAATTATAGATTGATAGCCGCCGTATGATCCAATAGTTCGAGGGAGGGAATATTCGTTCTGTAAAGTAAATGCCGTATCAAATTGCCGGACTATCATTGAGTTGTGGTAGCACACCCAAAAACTGCCACTATAAAATGTGACCGATTCAGCAACCCCGTTTCCAATCTCATAGCTTGCCTGAACGCTTAAAGTTGCAATGTCATATTTTATAACACGAGAGATATAAGGTGCAGCCCCACCCCCATTAAGGTTGTACACAGTCACATAAAAATACCCTAAGCCATCAAAATACATTCCTGAACCAAAGGACATAAAATGACTTCCGCTTGAATCTGTTGCCGTATAAGCATATTTTTTCTCTCTGATAAATCGCCCGTACAAGTCATACACCTGTATAATATTGTTAGCAGTACCACTTGAATCTTGGTCTGTTAATGTAAATATTTGATCGTTGTAAACACCAACCCCCTGCCAAAATCTTTTAGCTTTTGTTGCATTGAAATAATCAATAGACGGCTGTTTATACGCTGAATCATTGCCAATATCTGCTTTCCATGTAAAAGCCCTTACGGTATCACCATTTCGGTTCAAAAAGTATTGTACCCTTTTTTCTGAATTTGTTATTATGTTTGAAATATAATCGGTAGTGTCACCACCTCCGCCATCCACATACGCAAACACATCAACCCCGTTTATGGTTTTATAAACACTATCCGTACCTGCTTTTTTATAGATGTCTTTCACAAGCCCACTACTGTCAGGGTTGAACTTCATCGTATCACCCACTACATACAACGGCTGCTGAAGTCTTATGCTGTCTTTTTTTGCTATGACAGAAGTATCAACACTGACTGTATAAGTCCTATCTACACTATCTACTTTAACCCCGAAACCTGGAACAACATAATCAATGGAACCGCCTGCATCCGTAGGCCAATAAGGTAGGCGTAATATTCTGCCCTTTGCATCAATCCCTACAGGCTTACTTGAAGTTGTATCTGTTGTGGCAATATTTTCAATTACAACCTGATTCCTACCGCCAACTTTCAAAAACTTTGTGGTATCGTAACGGAACTGCCCAACGGTCTGAGCCGTGCCAGTAGCAGCCCATAATACCAGTATAAGTAATAATAATTTTTTCATATTTAAAAGGCGGGCATTTCACCCGCCGCTGTTTTCTTAGCTATTTGCAACGCATTCATCTAAGATACCCGCAGGAACATGGTAAGGGCATGGTAGGTTACTGCCCGACCATTTAACGATAACATCCCACACCACCTCTTTAGTAGTGTCATCCTGCACAGGATTCTTTGGAATTACCTGCACAGTTGTATCTGTGATGTGAATTTGTGTTTGCGTGCGATAGGCAAACTTATACTGCCTTGAATTTTTAAGCGCATTATAAAATGCACAGTTCAGGCGGTAATTGGGATCCTGGTACTGAGCCTGGAAATTATACCCCGTCAGGCGTGTAGCCTGGTCACCGTAACCCGGTGCCTCCACCTCCGCACCGCCGTCAAAGTTTCCTTTTGTTTGCGGGATGAGAATAATATCACCGGCGGCAAATCCTGCTTCCCATTCTGTTGGGTCGCTTGGATCAGTAAAGGCAAATGTATTTTTTATGAATGCAACGCTACGAATCCTGCCCAGTTCGATCTCTTCGCAGGGATCGCAAATGTGGTCAGGTATTAAAGCATCGCATCCACTTGGATAATATACCGACATAGTTTTTAATTTTTAGTTGTGAAACAATTTCCTTCAGGTAATGCGCAGCAATCTTTTCTTGCCGCCGTTTCAATTCTGTAATTTATTTGAATCAGGTTTGCGCCGGTATAGGCACTCCCTCGGTATTCTACATCGTGTATCTGTTGGCTATTCAGGATAATTCTTGCCACATTTACACCATTGAAAGCCGATAAAGCAGCCGTTAAAATATCGGTGCTGTATAAGCCTGTATTATTATTTAAGATCAATACCATATTCCAGGTAATGATGTTGTTAAACCCACGACCTGTAACATTCGCATCAATTATTCTATGATAGCCGGTAATTTTATTGCCGTCATCATAATGCCCCTCTGTTGGCTGTGTAACACCTTCACGGGTAATAAGATCAACCACCCCGTAGAATTTACCCCCGGCAAATATCCGGGCAAGGGCATCATTGATATTACACACCGTTGATCGCATCGTTTACAAGTTCCTCGGCCCGGTCAAGTATATACTCTTTTTCCGCCGCCGTTGTGTTAAAGATTATTTTTCCCTGGTTTTTTTCAACCCACTGCGATTTATTATAGTTCAGAACATTACCAAACCCTATCGCATATCCCCTCACAGTTCCAACTACCTGGTAATCATTCTCCAGTTGCCTGGTTAGTGATACTATTACCTCTGTACTTTTGCCACGTTTGTTTTTTTCCCGCTCCCGCATATACCCGCTCGAATACTGCCCTATCTTTCCGCCATCACTTGCTCTGCCCTGTTCGTGTATGCGCTCTTTAATATTGGCAATCGTTTCAATAGCCAATGGGCGCAATAGATATTCCCTGTCACGCAGTTGGTCGAAGATTGATTTTACCTCCGCTAACGTTTGGGCAATATTTATATTTATGGCAGCCATGTAACTATTTCAGGATTATTACCACAACACAGCTCACATGAGCTTACATCCATAACCTTAACGGCCTGCGATAAGTACCGCTCATATTCAACCTGGTAATGGTCTTTTAATTCCTTAGCTTGATCCACGGTTGTATTTGTGTACCTGTTTAACCTGTTTGAATTGATACGGTACATTAATATCCATACACCCAGCAAGTATTTCCATGCCTGTGTAAATACTTCAATGTTATCGCAGATCATTGCATCATAATCACAATCTGTGTTCACCTGGTAGCACTTTTGTATTTCTGTAATTATATCCAGTTTAAATTGTGGCAGGGCATTAGCTTGTACATCTTCCCAAACTCCGATATAATTTACCTGCTCCTGGTCGGCAATCTTGTCTATGCTCTCCATGTTCAACCCAGGCAGGCTGTTGATATAGATGCCGCTGGCAGGGGCATCATATACCCCTGCACATAGCGACAATCCAATATAATCAATGAAGCACTGCATTATGCGTTTGTTATTACATAACGAAGAGCGCCATTTGTACCACCCAAAGGATCTGTTACCCTGTAGGCATCAGTTGGCTGTACCCACAAGCTATAATCCTTGCTGATAATAAATTGCCATCCACGGTTAACGGTTTGAGCCGTACCGTTTACGCTGATAGACGTAGGGCAATCAATGTACTTCATTTGAACATCGAAAACCAGGTCATTTAAGCAATCGGGCGCACAACCGAACTCTGCAACTGGCAATGCCATTGTGAAGAACATGCTGTTACCTTTTTCGCCTGCATAGGGCCCTACATACTTATTTCGGCTGATGAACTTAACAGACCCTGGAGCGAATGCGCCGATCTGGTTAGCACCCCAAATGCTCTGCGTGTCTTTGTCGAAAAAGAAACGAGGCAATCCGAGGCGGCTGAAATCCAGCCCTGCCTGTGAGCAGCAAGCCATTTGTTGAGCGATATTAAAACCGCTAAACAAGCCACCACCTACAATGCAAGGATCTCCGCAAATTTCATTCTCCTGGAAGTCCTGCAGCATCTGAACAATACCTGCATCCAAATCCATTGTAGGAGTAGGAGCGATATTGATTGTTTTTGCTGCTGCATTACCGGTAGTAACGTTGTTGCCAAACTCAGTTGCAGAAAGTGTAACCAAATCCTGGTTAATTGCACGAAGTACAATGTTTGCGCCCTCCAGAATCCTATCATAATGCTCACGCATTACACGGGTAGCGGGTGCCCCCACAGATACCGATTGTGCATACTCAGCACAATATCTGCTGATCGTGTCATCAGAAACGAAAAAGCTATACTGCTTATGGCGCATTTCACCCAAATCCCACTCTGATTTAGTAGGCAGGTTATTAATATCGCAATCATCTTCATCCTGCACCTGCGATAGAATAGGCCGCTGTGTATAGCTAACCGTTAGTGTGCGCTGCTGTCCATTCTCGAAGCCGTCATTGATAGGGCTAACGCTTGAATTTTGACAGCAAAAAGTCATAGCCAAAAACCCTGCAACATGCAGTTTTCGGCTTGGCGCATTTTCGCCTGCAATACTCTCGATTGTACGGAGTAACGCAGGGCAATATCCATTTGCCATGATAATTAATTTAGAATGTGAAAGAATTTATCACATGAGGGAAACACGGGGTGCAGACATATCCTGCAACACTTGCTCCGCATGCGATTTGATAAAGTTGGAAACGGCAGTATCCCCTGTGTTCGCCGCTGGCGTTGCAGTTGGTTGTTGCCCTGGAGTAGGTTGTGTTGTTTGTTTCACAACTTTAAGAATCGGAGCTAATGTTTGATCTAAGAAACTTTGCGGCGTTAACTGAACGTGGTTGCTCCCAAATACATTTGATCCGTCTTTTGAACGGAGTGTCAATGTACCGTTTTCGTCAGCTACAAATTCTGCGCCTTTATCCTGAAGTGCTTTATTGATAATTGATTCAATGGCAGAATTTCTTACATCTGCCGGCAAATCATCAAAAGTAGTTTTGTACGCACCCATCGCCTGTCGTATGGCCGATGTGGTGTAGATGTTTTTTATTTTCCCCTCATACTCTTTGCGTGTGTTTTCAACCTCCTCTTTTGCAAGCCTTGCAGCTTCATGTGCGGCCTGAATCTGCGCATTGATAGCAGCTTTATCGACAGGGTTAGCAGCGGCCTTTTGCGCCTTTAATTTATTCACGATCATCTCCAGTTTTTTTACCGTCAATTTCTCGTTTTTGATTTCTGCCAGGTCGGTTTCATCAAAAGTATCTTTGCTGATAAGGTCGATTAAATTACGATCCATACCATCGAAGGCATCGGCAAAATACTTCTTCTTAATATCGGGGTGATTATTCTTTGCAGCGCTAATGCTCAATAGGCCATTATCAACTGCCGTTACCAAAGTGTCGGCAACGTTGATAGTAGCAAGTTCAGGTGAGGATAACAATGCTTTCAGATCATCGTTATCGGCCTGGATTCCTGCTTTCTGCGCTAATGAGTTGATAAATTCCCCTAATACTGGCATATATTATTTTTTTGGTTTTGGGCGTGGGCGTGGTTTACCGCATGAGGAGCATCTGTACTGTTTATTCTGCTTTATCATTTGATTTTGATTTTACAGGTGCTTTCTCCGCAATCGGTTCTATGATCTTTTTAAGATGCGCCGGTAGTTTGGCGTTAGCTTTTTCGATCAACTTGCCGGCTAAATCAGTTACAATACTTTCCTTGTATTTCATTTTACCATCAGCACCCATTAAAGGATCCCGGCCATTAGTTGTAATCGGAGTTTTTACTAAAACATTTCCCATACAATAAAATTAGGTTTATTATTCAGAAAAAAACACTATTTTTATATCAAATATATAAGATGGCCGATTTGCTTATAAAAGAACTACCTGAAGATGTGCGCAAAGTTTTGCTGCAAGTTCAGAAAGAAGAGAAAGAAAATAGAGGCACAAACCAGTTTGGGCTATCATCGGTTATTTTCAAAATTATACGTGAATGGAACAACAAATGCCGGAACGACAAGTAACCTGCCTGCTAACGTCCTGCAACCGGTTCGATCTATTGCGGATAACGTTAGAATCTTTTTTAAAATTCAATACTTATGATATAACTGCTTTTTGGGTTTATGAAGATAGCGGTGTACCTGTACCAGATGATCTTAAAAATGATTTCCCTTTTATACAATGGATTGAACAGAAAGAACGCAAAGGGCAAATAGTGGCCCTTGATACCCTTTGGAGTAAATGTTCAACGCATTATGCTTTTATGATGGAGGATGACTGGCAAACCTACCGCAGTGGATTTATTGAGGAAAGTATGGAGATATTGGAGAGTGACCCTAAAATAATGCAGGTGTGGTTAAGGGAAAAAGAAGATACAAACCAACATCCGATATTATATTTGCCGGGTAAACCATACGGCATCATGGCTACAAATAACGGCTTATGGGCTGGCACTTGTTTTAATCCATCATTGAAAAGAAAAAAAGACTACGACCAAATAAAATCCTATGGCAGGCATACGCAATTCAACAGGAAGCAACCCTGGAAATCGGAGGCTGCCATATCACAACTTTATCACAGGCTCGGATTTAAGGCCGCAATCTTAAACCAGGGCGCAATTAAACATATTGGCTGGGATCGCCATGTTTTTTAAATTATGAACCTACACGACTACGGCCTGCGATACGGCTCCGACAAAGCAACAGCACACAACTACCTGCATTTTTATGAGGCAAGGATTGGCGAACCACGATCTATTTTAGAATTTGGCGTGTTGGGTGGTGCCAGTCTAAAAATGTGGAAAGCACGATACCCCGGTGCAAAGATAACCGGGGTTGATATTAATGATGTGAAGCCAATACCGGGTGTTACAATCCACAAGGCTGATGCTACAAAATTGTATGTTGCCAGAATTCTTGAGGATGAGTACGACCTAATATTAGATGATGCCAGTCACATGGCAGCCGATATGATGCAGTCCTTTGAGTTATTTTGGCCAATGGTTACTACTGGCGGGCATTATGTTATCGAAGATGTGCATGCAGTTCAGTACGAACAATACAACCCCAACGGAATAGATTTTTTTGGATGGGTTTCTGAATTAGGAATAAAACATGAGTATTTTTGGAGGGATGAAAATGATAAAAGTGATAGTGGTACTTTAATTTTTTACAAGGTTTAAGGATTATGCAATACACCATATACACCCGCTCTTACCATTCTGATTTATTCGCAATGATGTGCGAATTTATCCCAGATGATGTAAACGTGGAGCGAATGACAGGATATAACGATTGGCAGGATGCTTTAAGGTTTCTTGTTGATGTTATAACCGAGTGTCCGCACTATGCGGTTATTTTAGACGAAGATTGTTTCACCTACCGTTGGGAGGCTATACCGGCAATGATCGCACACATGGAGGCTAACGGCCTGACGCACGCAGGCATGCCAGATAGAGGCGTTTCTCCGCACCGCACATTAAGCTGGTATGTGCTTAATCCTTTTTTCAATATAATTAATTGCCCGTTGATACGTGAACTCGGCGGCCTCGAAGATCCCGGTTGCCCGCCGTTCATGGCGGCCCCAATGTTTGAAATCTTCGACGACTTGTATTTGCAGATGTGGAAGGTTGGGAAACCTTTATATCTTAACGCTGCGACAACCAGCGACGGGCTTACAACGCACCTACAGGATCACAACGGGGAGTATTTCGCCCTGCATAGCTGGCAATCGAGGGAGTGGAAGAACAGCCATCGGGAAAGGATTTTAAATGTTTACCAAACAGCAAAGCAATATGCAATCCGATAAATTTGCGATCATAGTACCATACCGGGATCGTCTGCAGCACCTTAATAAATTTGTTCCTTATATGCGGGCTATGTTTCCCAATTCGGAAATTTTCGTTATTGAACAGGTTGCGGGTAAGCCGTTCAACCGTGGTAAGCTGCTAAACATTGGGGTATTAGAAGCACCTGGTTATGATTACTACGCTTTGCATGATGTTGATATGTTACCTATCAAGTCTGATTATTCCGCACCGGAACTGCCAACTTTACTTGCCACACAAGCGCAGCAATTCGGGTACAAGATGCCGTTTGCAGAATACTTTGGCGGGGTGGTATTGATAAGCAGGGAGGATATGTTGAAAGTAAACGGCTATCATAACGAGTTCTGGTCGTGGGGTGCTGAGGATAATAATTTTAGAGATAGGGTTATTGCTTCCGGGCTACATGTAGCCTCCAGGCAGTGCATTTATAATTCATTGCCGCACCCCAGGAAAATAGATCAGGCCCTTTACCCTAAGAATGTAAAATTAATGAATCGGGGGCCGCAAATGGATAACGGCCTTAGCAACTGCGAATACAAAATAATATCCAGGAATAGGAATCATTTAATTGTTGAGATATGAACAAAGAAATAAAACTAACCTACTACAACACAAAGCCAGGGGAAGAAAATACCGGCATGAAGCATGTACTTTGGGAAGTAAATGATGGTACTAATTTAAGCCATGACTGGGGTTTTGCTGTTTGGGATGGTAGGGAGTGGGAGCCAATAGAAGTACCTGAAGGATACACAGCTAAGGTTGCATGGTGGGCTAATACCTGCGATCCTGCATACCTTGTAAGCAATATTATACGCCTCGGTCATTAACCCATGCTATATATGCCGCCGTGGCCTCTACCTGTTCACGTATTGCGGAAGGCACCTGCCTTTCATTTACCGGCTGTATGCTATGGCCGCAATTCCAACCACCTGCATTGGTAAAGAAATTATCAGCATTAGTGCCCTCAATGAAACCATACGGCAATCCGGTTTTTTTATAAATTTCAACGATCTTATTTTCACCGGTTTCATTATCCTGGTACTTCATGCGCTGGCCTAAGTACTTGCCCTGTAATAATTCTGGAACCTGGCTAATGTGAAAGTAACGATGTTCTTCGCACATGGATTGACAGAATCCCCTGCTGGTTTGTTTTTCCGTATTAGCATACCTGAACCATGTATAACCCAAATCTGATGAAACAATATTAGTGTACTGCCTGTTGAATTGATTTATGCTGGTTATGGTAGTAGTTTTCAAATACCTATCTAAAATACCGTCGCTGGCGGGCGTGCGGGTTAATGATTCCCTTAACTGGTTTGATAATTCGGCATAGCTTCCCCCGGCTGTTATGTTAGTACGCAGGATATTGATAAGTGCATCCGATACGTTGGCTCCGATGCCATCGGTAAGACCTTTGACCACATCTGTAATGCTTTGATTTCGGATTGCCTTTAATAATGGTCGTGGTTTAAAAGTAGATTCTAACCCTTTCCAGTACTCCCCTTGCAATTTATAAACATCATTAAAAGCCTTTGCAAAGTCCTTTATTTCGCCACGGTATTCATCATTTAGAATAATCCTGTTTAGCTTACCTTTAATTGAATTTAATATGCTCAAGTTCTTTACCGTTACTGCAATACGGCCATCACGAATATCCAGTCGCTTAACTTGCTCCAACATTTCAGCATATACCTTCCCCTGCAAACCCGGTATGGCCTTATCAAATTTTGATAAAGCCTGTTTTATTCGTTTGGTAATATCGGAGTATGGGGTGGGCATTATTCAAATACAATATCTTCAGCCGGTAGCAATGGTTCCGTTTCCGCATCAACTTGTGCCTGTGCCATTGCTGTAATAATTGCTTTTTGCTTCACAGTATCCATGCTGAGGAATCCTGCTGTTGTTTCAATAGCCTGGTTTACGAATTTGGCAATGTTTGAACTGATAATATAATCCAGTTTTGTTATGCCCCCATTACTCAACCTTGCCATTTTATCATCTTCAGTTATTCCCGAAAGCGGATCAAGCTCCAATAACAAAGCAACCTGCCTTGCTACCTCTGGATCGGCGCTAAACATCTTACCGGCGTAGGCAACTTCTAACGCATTCATAATTGCAGGGCTTAGCTTGCTATCCTTTGCCGATTTCAGTTGCTCATCCATGTACTTAGCAGAAAGTATATCAAACCTTTCAGGAACGTTAATCGCTGGCATCATTTCTAAAATCTGCTCAGCTGTATATTGCACACTGTAACGGTATAATGCGATGATGTAATAAACCTTATCCATGATGGCAACAATATCCTCCGCAATCGAGTGAAGGGTAGTGTTTAGTTCATCCTTGTCAACCTCTTTTGCTGTGCCGGATTGGTTTAGAGGCGTTTGTGCTAAAAATTCAAAATTGATAGCCGATAACCCAGCGTATATGTGATCGTTGATACTTTGCTCCTGTACCTTAATAATTTCAACATCTTTCTCAACGAACCCTGCCGGTGGAGTAGGTACTTGCAACTGATCGGCTGTTGCAGGCTTTACAAGTATCTTATGGTATGGGCCGCTGGCAACATACCCGGCCCCGTTGCAGGTTTCACAAGTTACATGGCAGGCAGATTCACCAATACCCTGCACTACTTTACCGTTGCCCTTGCAGCTTGTACACTCATTCTGCGTGTACTCCCACCGCTCAGGGTAGAGGTGTAAAACCTTTGCAGCCTGCAGGTCGCTATATTCCCTTAACGCCTCATTAAATTCGGGCAGTATGCCACTAATGCGGCTTTCATATAATTTCTCATCACCATACACATCAGCAACAATGCCGCCTAACTGAAACGCTGGCAATATTCCGAGGTCGTGCATATACTCATAAGATATTGCATATTGCCCCCTGTTGTTTATCTGATCGTACCTCCAAATATGCTGTGTGGTCACTACATAGAAACTTTTCCCCATCTGGTTTTTACCATACGTAGCACCTTTTTTATTTCGCAATACGGCGTAATCTTCCTGAAAATAAACAACGTCTGAACTATTAAAGATCGTAACCGTTGGTCGCAGGTATTCGTTTTCATCTGGCAGTACAGTAGGGGCAACTAATGCCACAGCGTTGGCATCTATAAGGTAATTGCGAAGCAGTACAGAAAAGGCCCAATGCGTAATGCTTTTAAATACCGGGTAATTTTTATCTGCATAATCCTGCATTTTCTCGTTTTCTACAATACGATCAAAACTACCATCGGGATATTTTACAACCCAATCAGATGACCTGCGAATTTTCTGCAATGCGCTTTCTATCTTTGCCGTTGCCGGTTTTGTCTTTGGTACAAATATTTTTTTGCGATAATCCTGCACAATCGTAGGCTCGTTGGGTCTGCGTTCGTCTATTAGCTCAGTAGGATATATGCCATCAAAATGCACACGCATTTGATGCTCTTTGGCAATAGCCTCCGTCTTGTAGTGATTTTCTATTTTCTCATTGAAGAGGTCTTTAAGCTCATCGGGTGTAAATACTAATTTCATTTTATTACATTTTTAATCTGCTTGGTGCCCACATTTTTTTAGATTGAATTTTATACCAACGAATCCCAAGTTTATGGGCAGTTGCAATCATATAGTTATCGTACACCCTTTGAAGGGCTGATGCTATAAAATTGCTGCCAAAACTTAGCAGATAAAAACTTTTGCGAATATCACGCAATTCGGGCAAACGATCACCATTTAACCGGCTCCAGTATGCAGGCTGCCAGTTCATAACGTGTGGCCGTACATTCAGAATGCCCATAGCGATATTAAAGTATAGTTCATCGGGTATAAGAATCCCGAATTTGCGAATAGTAAGTAGTTTGCGCTCAGGCTTCAGTTCCCTTGCTTTTTCAAAAACCTTAGTTCCTTTCTCGAAGTATATTACCTCTGATCTTGTCTGTGGCACCCATTCTAACTTATACTTTTTAAGAATCTCACTTTCATCTGCCCAAAAGTAGTACTTCATATTCGGTGCATCGCTATCACCCTCAGTTATTATAGTGAAATTAACGCCATTTAATTCTGCGAATAAATCAGCCGGGCTTCGCTGTGAAACCCAGAGCATATCCACATCCAGGTACAATGTTTTTTCAAAAGGGGAAAGCTGATCCAGGTGCAACTTAGCACCGAATCCATTACCATATGATGCAGGTAGTTCAATAAGGAAATCAAATCTTACACGCTCATCTTCCCTTAGATGAGCAATAGCAGCCGCATCGTGAATAAGTGCAACCGGGATACTGGCATCTGCAACCTTTAAAGTGTTCAAAAGGTTATAGGCCATCTTGCCATAATTGGCGTGCCCTGTTGCTATTAATATGATTCCTTTTTTTAGCATAAGGTAATATATTCAATTGTGGTTGACGGAGCGGATGATGCAAAAAATATAGGCACAGTACCCCCCGGGACAATTCGCATGCACCTTGTTATCGGAGCGATTGAATTTACCCCTTCACTTTTAATTTCTAATTCACAATCCATGTAGCTTATATTTACCGTTGCTCCGGGAGCATTAAGATGTATTAAAAACCTTGCGCACGATCCCGGTTCAATAATGTTTTGAGACCACTGTATTTGTATGGTTGTTGAATTGCCGCCACCGCAGTTAGAGCTTACTGTAAATACATAGCTTTCGCCGGGTGTTAACCCCGTAAGATCCACGCTAAGGGTAGCAGTGTTGCCAGACTGTACAGGCGTTACAAGATTAGATGATAGGTATAAATTCCAGTCATACCCACCTGCAGGTACATCGGCTGCAGCCGTCCATGATAAAGTTGCAATAGTATCATCGTCCACCACTTGTAAATCTGATGGCGGCAAACATTCTGTACTCGTACCCTCAATATTTACATACACATTTGCCTCGTCATATCCCCCGTTTTCGCAGGTTACACGGTATGTAGCCAGAAGTAGGTTATTAATTGTTGGCGTTTCTGCTTTAAGCGTTGCTGTTAAAGTACCATCTTGCGCTAACTGCACATCCGTAAAGTAGTCAGTATTCCAACTAATTAAATCCACTACAAATGGGTAGCAGCATATATAATCATTATCTAAAACAGATACCGGGTAATCGTGGGTAGTACCTTCCTCCCAAACTTCATCCGTAGTATCATCTACCAAGTTTAGTTGCGTAACCTCTGTACACGTTGCGCAGTTGTTATTGGTAGCATCAAAAGGCGTTACCTGCACGGTAAATTTAGCCTGCGCTGTTGGATGGTTTAAAAAATCTTTCCAGTCAATTGCATAATCACCATTAATAATAACATCAGTTAAAAGCCGCCTGTCCTCAATAATTACCTCGTCGTGGTGCAGGGCAATTGTAAGTTTCCGGTGCCAGTCCTCCGGCAAGTCATCTGTTTGACCTTCGTAGGTGTTACGGATAATGGCGGATAGTAGCATAGTTGACCCGTCCGCTTTACGGAACACATTCCTTTCGCTGGGAAATTGTGCTTTACCCAACATGAACGGGAGTCTTATGCGGTTACGGAAGGGCATTAGCTTTTCTTATTTTATGAACTAAAGTTATTTTTCCTTTCATCGTATACAAATTATCCCACTGGCGGGGCCGCCAAAATCAATATTAATCATATTCACCGGATACCCGTCAAACGTTGCTGTTATACCCAGATTCTGCAGTTCGCCAGACCCATTATCCACCCATACCTGAACCGTAGGAACTTCGCCAAACTGCGCTTTTAATCCCGCTGTATAAGGGATAGATAGCGTTGATTGGTTTATGTACTGAATAACCAACGGTTCGCACGGATCCTGTGCGGGAGGTGATGTTATTTCGCCACCATAACAATACTTGAATCCGTAAGCGTCGCCATCGTTGCCATATTCTAAAACGCTGCTGTAACAATCATCTGGCACCCTCTCAAAGCAGTTGGTGCAGGCCGAAAATTCTCCGTAAGTTACCTTAATTTTAAAGCACTTGTTAACATCCACCACCGTATTAAATCCCGGCACCCCATGAGGCCAATTATATAATACCTGCGTGGCGGATAAACGGAAACGCTGCGGCTTTTGAGCAAATATTATCAGGTCGGGCCCGTCGCAATCTTCAACAATACTCACATCAACTTCGCTGCCATCTATGGTACACAGTGCGTCAATTTCTTCCTCTGTGCCCTGCATAACCCATTGGAAAGCCACGTCATCGGCTTCATAAACCGGCAGGCAGTAACTAACGGCACCCCATATACACAAATCCACCGGCTCCGGTTCGTTAAACCTGACAAATGAATGTGCTGGGGAGATTATGCTTATTGCCATTTTACTATTAACGTTATGTTTGCCATACATTCAGCCGGTTTAAAATCTATTGTTTTTATAAATCCTTTCACAAATACGCCTGTTCCACATTGCACGTTTAAATATCCGTATGGTGCTGATCTTATATATTTATAATCTGCCACGCTTAAAGGGTATTCAAATGTAATTATTTCTGCCTTATATAAAGGGGTAGCGTCGGATATATTTTTAAAATAGGTATAATCAAGGTCTTTATTTTCAGCAATAGGCCCGGCATCTAAAGAACACGGATCGTAAACAGAAATATTTCCCAATGCCAGGTAGTTACCTTTGCCGGAGGTGAAAAACAATTTACTGGTAGTGTTTGATATATTCACGTAAGCCTGCGCAATAGATTTAAACCACCGCATGAGGTTATACATTGGCCTGATACGCCAATTATAAGATGTTGAAGGACTGAAAAAACCGGATGCATTCTCTACGATCCCCTGTTCAACCTGGTAGCCATACCCGGTACGCTCCACGCATATTCCAAAAAGATCATTGTCGTAAGTGCTGTCAGTGTTGCCGGTATTAACAAGTGTGGTAGTACGCAGGTTTTCTATAACATACCCGGCGGTAATAATATTCGAAGATATATCCAAAGGATTATTAACCGCCTTTATTCCGGTTCTGAACTCTTTAGGGCTGTTGTACTCATCAATCCCTTTTATGCTTTTGGACTCCCATTTATTATACCCGGTTTTAATGCTGCTGTAAACCATCCTTTCTTCAATATCAGTTTGCATTTCAGGTACGAGCAAAATATCCATTATTTTAACATCCTGGTAAAAATAATCTACGTGCTCAATACGGATATTATTACCCTCCAACCCCATGCCGATGTTATCAATAGGGCGCAACCCTTCGTACAGGTCTTTCATGCTGGCAAAAAATACTTTTTCCGTGGCTTGCCTTATCTGCAAACCTCCCGTTAATACCCTTAATGATCCGCATCCGTCCTGGTCGCTGGTGTACGGCTGGCTATCTGTGCGACCGTAGTAATCAGATTTTACCGTTAAGCAACGATCTGTTATTGCCTCTGTAACACGGGATAATGTTTCGTTTACTAAATACACCTGGCAATCAGTAGGGGGGCACTCTTTTATGCTTGTTAAAGAAAAATATGTTTCTTTGTCAAATGTGTAGTAAACGTTTACTGTAATAGGTAAAACATTGTCATCGTCAGTATATACCCCTATGTACGAATATAGGCCCTCCCCCGTTGTTAATGAAGTGGACCCGGAGTGTGTAAAATCGAAATTATAATCTGTATTGTAGCTTCCGTTTGTTGTAATATTATCCTGGTGCAATACGATAGCGTTTGCCGTGTGCCCTCCCTCTCCATTCCAAACGTCTATATTTGATCGGATAGTAAGGTTCTCCAAGGCACTGTCATTGCCCTCAATTCTTACAGTGCCTTTTATTCTTACCTCATACTGAAACAGATCCGGGATACACAAACTATTTTCCTCCACTAAAACCTGTGGCGTTAGTAAAAATACTTTTTCAGCATCCTCAAAATTGCTTGCAACTATATCAAGATTCCCGGTAGCGATACTATTATCTATAACAGTTTCGTATATAGGTCTAAAGAAAGTTTCTGAATCGAATAAATTACCTGGGTTTATAACCTCGCCTATGTCGCCACCTACACCCACGTTTGCTACTGCACTAATAGGGATTTTCTGGGTTGCCAGCGGCATTGTAAAACCAATACCTGCGTAAGGTTGCAATTGCGTAACCTTATCAAAAGCTACCAGGCTATCAATATCAACTTTTTGATCGAACCTGTTTTTAAATGTAACGTAGCAGTCTTTATTTTCCAGGGTCATTCGCACCAGGCAGGTATTACCGCATGTTTCACTATACGATGAAAAATTAAGTTTACTGTTTATTACTTCGGAGTAATCCGCTTCTCCTTCGCACTTTTGCTCTGCCCGGAATATTTTAACAGCGTCTATCCCGTACTCATTCTTAGCCTCGGAAAGTATATCGAAGGCTCGTCCGTAAAACGCCAATGTGTTAACCGTTGCCTCAATGGAAATCCCGTGTTCCGTTGGGTGCCTGTCCAATGTCAATGACAAAGCAGCGAAGCCCTGCGGCTCCTGTATTTCTTCATCATCAATAAAAAATCTCCATTGTATCATCTTCGGTAACGGTTGTCAAATGTTTTTTGTTTCCCTAACTGATCTTTAGTCCATGTCGTTATACCATCCTTATCAATATTCACATTCAGTGCTGCGCCGGGTATCGCTTTCGCTAACCTGTCATAATCAAAACGTTCCTGGGTACTACCACCTGTACTGGATGTTGCCTGTATGTTTGTATTGTGTAGTATCTGGCGTGTTTGCGCCGCTGTAAATACTGTATCTTTTCGGCCCAGATATGTTTGCGTTGGGCTGGTGTATAATACAGCCCTCCCACCCTGTATAGCCAATTCCGGCCCCATATCCCCAACAATTCCCTGCCCTTCGTGGGTGCCGGGTCTTTTCCCCCTAAAGAACTTCGGCACCGGCC
>OFQX01000269.1_pt1 | contig 16515 bp, 19 predicted proteins | sample 1542951 | NCBI WGS metagenome assembly OFQX01 (sample SAMN07774215, study PRJEB24372) | wastewater metagenome | isolation source: WWTP Novara (Effluent) | place: Italy: Novara | collected 2015-12
TAAAAAAGAAATAGAAATAATGAGCTTTCTCGATGCATAATAGAGAACAACACTGTCGATGGAGTTGTTATTACAGATGAATCAAATAATTGATTTTTTGCTTTATATATTGATACCTATTTACGCACTCATAATATTTCATGACATTGTTTTTAAAAACAAATGGCTAAGTGGGCCTACAAACTCTATAAAAAATGATAGAAAATAATTCCATAAATCTCTTGACATGCTACGCAATCAACGTATAATTATCACATCAGCAGCAGATAACAAAACGGAGATTAAAATGGAAAAAATAATTAAAGTGCAAGTAAGAGATCACCTCTTGTTAACAGTTGTTAGACCAAGCGGTGTAACAGAAATAGTAAAGCACCCAACAATTAACTATATAACCGAAAGACAGTTCGCAGAAATAAAAAGAATGACCAAAGCGGCAGGACGTGGCGATGTAATTAGCTACGAAAATGTAATGAGAGATGATGTTGTTGTTTTGACAGATGCAGATTTAGTAGGCATGGAATCCGATAAAATGGCTACAATGATGGCATACGGTGAGTAAAGGAGATTAAAATGAAAACATTATCAGTAACCGGCTTTAATTTTTATGGAAATATCGATTATGAAACAACGGTTTATAAAAAAGCGTTTATTGCCGAATTCACAACGGAATGCGCGGCAGCAGAAGCGGTAATTAAACAACGAGAAGTATTCGATAAATATGGAGAATGGCCTTCAAATGAAGCGTCGGATGAAGAAATAGAAATTTATCAACGAGTAGAGTCAGCCGAAGCGATAGCTTGGAATAAGGCATTTAAAATATGGCAGAAAAACCCTGGCGATAATGGCGAGAATTTCGAGTATACAGTAAATGACTAACCGTCAGAACCGAATACGAGAGAGCAACCCAACACCAGAACAAATCCGTGCGGCTCGTTTGGCTGCCGGACTAAGTCAGCCTGAAGCCGGAGAGTTAATACTGGCTTCAAAAAGATCGTGGGAGAACTGGGAACAAGGCAGGGTAAAAATGCACCCAGGCTTATTTGATTATTTTTTGATTAAGACTAAGCAAAAGACTTGTTAACGTGGAGCAAGTGATCAACGCGAGCGAATTTTTCCAGCCGATCATTTAATCCGTTTGGCGTTGCTTTTGAATTAACATTGCCCAGGTTAATTTTTTTTGAAACTTTAACCACTGTATCCGGATTGCAGCCTGAATCAGCGATATCATTCAAACCGTTTTTTTGCCAATACCACGCAGCGGATTCCAAGGGGTATTTAACAGCTACTAAATCAGGATAATCTATTACGCTCTCACGCACGTGAGTATTAAAGTCAGCATAGTTATTGAGCCCTGTTATCTGGATAAAACCCCTACCCCTATAATCCCAGCCATCACATGATTCCTCGTCACCATTGCCCATTCGATTCGCGTAAACTCGGCTGGCTATCTTTTCCGGTTGACGCGCATAATGATTGGCCTGATCGATTGAGCTAAAATATTTCGGAAACACTCTCAATAAAGCTTCAGCGCTATAGTTAAGATTCTCACGAACGACGGTAAAATTTGCGCTTTCGTGCATGCATTGAGACAAGAAATGCGATAATCTAGGAACGGTATTTATCTGATATTTATTTGCGATCTCAGTGAGGCTATTGTAAACAGATTCAGGTATTGATCCGTAGAGTTTTGAGTAATTCATTTAATAACCCTATAAATAACTCTTTCGAACCTATCTTTACAATCATCAGATCTTTTGCGTAAATATTTCATTTCACGTCAAACGCTCTACGCGCATCATCAGCAACCAGACCGCAAGCAATTTCACCCTTCCTGATTTCTTCGATTATTTGACGAAGATTCTTTCCAATCTCTCGCTCAATTTCGACCTCGAAAATTCCTCCGCTTGCTCCAAAACTTCCTTGTTCATCGTTGGCCTTTTCGCTTGTTCCGGTTCCACAATTTTTAGGTGTTTTGGCTGTGATTGACATGCGCTTAGAAGAAAGATCATTAACACGATCATTAAGCTCTCGAATTTCTTCACTGTAAACAGTTGCAACGTTTTTGAAGTGTTCATTGTCTTTTTCCTCTTTGATTGCGTTTTCTTTACGTACTTGTTCGAGTCGTTCTATAGCTTTTAAGTCAGCAACGTGATCTCGCTTCTCGTAAGCCGCTACAGTCGCTTTTACGCCTTCGTTGAATACTTTGTATTCCCAGTGCTTATAAAATCCAATGATGAGCAGTACAGCGCCAAAAATAGAAGCCACAATAACTAATTTTTTTAGGTTATCACCAAGGAAGGCCTTTAGAGCAGCCTTAGCCGCTGGCGATGCTAGTTTTGCTAATAATGGAATCGGTATCATTCGTTTTGCTCCTTGTCGCGCGAAACCCAATACAGTTTTGAAACAAAAGCCATGACGGCGCCAAGTGGCCCGTAAACAGCAACAAATGACGCAGATAAATCAATCAGGTTTGCATTATTAGTGATTGCCAGAGCTATCAATGATAGAGACTCGATTGATAAATAAGCAGTTAGCCAGCACACATAAAGCACGATCATCCTGCGGAATCCCTGGTATTTTTCAAACAGGTCGAGAAAAAATAAGCGTAATCTACTCATGATTAACGGGCGGTTTCCCGCCCTTTTGATTACTGTACTGGCTCTTCTGGTGTTGGTTCTGGTTGTGGCTCTGGTGTTGGTTCTGGTTGTGGCTCTGGTGTTGGTTCTGGTACTGGATCTGGATTCAAATCATCTAAAGCTTGAGCAGAAGCTTTCAAAGAAGCCACTGCAGCTTCAACTTCGGCGCTCATTTCATTTGATTGCAAAAGCGCATCTTCCAATTCAATAATTTTGGTTACAATTTCTTCGGTCGCTTTTCCAAGTTGCTCGTTTACGTTGTTGATTGTCGCTGCTAATTCTGCAAATTTCATTTGAATGTCCTCAATCTGGTTTTCGTGCCTTAACTGATTTAAAGTTAATAATTCGACTAGGCACGTTAAAGTCGAAATTTGATTGCTCTTTTTCATAATTACCCTATGATTAATCTAAATAAATCGATGATTCCTTTGAGCGCGATAGCCGCGCCGCCCGCAACAGTAAGAACTTTTATTGAAGTTCTCGCCAATTTTGGTAGCATTTTCCAAGCTTCAAAAAGACTATTCACGCCATCTATTTTTTCTGCTATCGTTCTAACGTGCTTATGTATCTCATTTACAGAGCATGACAATCCGTCGTGTGACTCTTTCGCAGAGTTAATCATCGACATTACTTGAGTATGATTGTTTTCAATCATCAGTCTGTTTTCATCCGAGTGTTCGCGCAATTGCAAGTACTCGTTAAAAAGTGGGCATGCCTCTTTATCATCTTTTCTTTGTTTAAGCACAGCCATGATCTCCTCCGGTCATTTAAAATTCCATTGTCATTATTTCAAATTCATGAAATCCGCCTGACTGAATCACAACGGTTCCGGTAAACTTAACCCAACCTGTCATGTTTGCGGCATCGGCAGAAAGTTTGAAAATAATGTATTTATCACGAGAGGTTAATAAACGAACTATGTTTCCGTTTTTTGCTTCAAGCAAATAGTCATCAACATAGACAGAGTTTTTGTTTCGGTTCGAGATATAAATTTCGGTGACTGCTGCATAATCAGTATTGTTTACTCTAATACAGCGTGCGCTCGGATTTGAAGCGGTTCCGCTAAAGTTTCTTACGAATCTAAATTGCAATAAATTTTGCACTTTAGGGTAAGCAAGATCTTCATACACAGGTACTAAAAAGCCATCCGAAGATGGCTCTGTAGAAACAAAAGAAGGAACGCCTGTTCGGTTCCAGGAATTAAGAGTCTGAACCCCAACACCAGCGCCGCCATAAACTTTATCAACTGATTCAGCGATACATTTTGTTATTTCTGTATCGGATGCAGGGTTATACCCCGGGCTTTCGTTGAATGATGTGCAGTAACTTATATTTACATCAGCAGCACCATTAGAATCAAATCCTCTAGCGAAGTTTGAATGAGATATGCAGTGCTGTATAATTGTTCCGGTCGATGGAGAGGGGCCTCCAAGCTTGAAACCATTGCCGTCACCGTTGTGCTCACCTGCCGTGGTTGGCCCGTTATTGTGTGAAATACAATTTCTTATAACAGCTCGAACAGATTTCCATGCGTCAATACCATCGTCAGAGTTATAACGACAAATTGTATTTTCTATTACATTGTCATAACCTTGAGTTATTGATATCCCGTCAGCGTTTTCGCCGTTATTTCTTCCACTTCCTGTGAAGCCAACATCAGAACAATATTCAATAATGCAATTTTTAATCAGGTTCCTTGATTGGGCGGTCGTTGACATCAGATTGTTATCAGCAGGATTCTGGATGTGAATCCCAGATAAATTACAATGATGTATGTAACAGTTTTCTATTTTATTGTCAGCACCAACAATTCTTAAACCTTGGCCAGGCATGTTCTTGATTTCAATGCCGCGAATCCAAACAAAATTTCCTGTTAAGTCTAAGTAATTGTCTGTGCCAGCAGTAACAGACACACCATTAATTACAACTGTCTCACCCTGATATGGCTCAATAATTACAGGCAAACCAGAGCTACCAGAGCAGCTGATTAACATCGATCCAGTAAACGCATACTCGCCGCCACGCATTACAATCTTATCTCCAGGCCCTGCTTGTGATATCCCAGTCGCCCAAGAAGAGGGCGCTCCGATTGTTGATGCTGAACCAGTCCCATTTAACGCAACATAAATAAGATCACCCGGAACTGAGTAAGTAGAGACATAAGCTTGTGGCCCAATATTTGCAGGGGCGTAACCTTCACCGTATACCCCAATGTCAGCAAACTTTCCAGTTCCAGCTGTATAGCTCATATTTTTTGAAGCGATTACATCTGCAATTTTTGGCATTTTATGATCCTAGACTGTGATTAATTGGAGAGATTCTATGAAGTCAGTAACCGATATTTTTTTAAGTTTTTCTCCAACAGCAGCGGAGTCATAAACTAAAACGAACATAGTCGAAGGATTGATAGATGTGATAGTGTCGACCGCCGGAAAGTTGATGACTGGCGCTGCAATAACAGGGCTTCCGACAATATTGGTAATAATATTGTCAGGCAATTCAACGAGTGTAAGAGGTGCGCTCATATTGTTTGATCCTTGATAACGTTTATTGTGTCCGTGTCCGTAGACATCACATGTCCAGTCGGAGAAGTAAATTCAACATCAGTAAACAATTGACCGACCGTCCACGATGCTGTATTAGCAGCAGCACAAACAACCTGGAAAGATCCTGTTGTGGCATTTGTTATCGTGCATGTGCATGTAGATATCAACGCCGCCGAAGCGTCGCGAACATGCGACCTGAGCGTATATCCAGTAAGATTAAAAGCGATATTTTGCGGATAATCGGAAAATAGCTGAAAGCTGCGCGAGTAAGTATCTCCACGCTTGATATCAATGGTTGCCATGAAAGCTCCTGAGGTTTGTTGCGGGGTGTTATAGCCAGCTAAGAGGCTTAGCCGTTACTGTTAGAATGTTGCTGCTTGCGTGATATATCCAATTTTCAGTTACTTTGTCGAACGTTTTTCCCGTGTAAGATCCGCTTGCCGTGTCCGTTGGAGTGTTCAAAGTGTTGTAAGCGGTTCCATTAACTGAGTAAGTTGGCCCGTAGATATTCAAAGACCTCATCCAAAGCATATAATGAGCGCCTACCTCGTCCCTTCCCCAATCTTGGTTTTCTTGCCTGGTATATGTAGGCCCTGGAAAACTATATTGCGGTTGTCCTGCACTTGTAGAATTAGCTACTTGAGCATGTGCGGCAATAGATCCTGCTTGCGCTGGACCACTCATATTTATCATGCACGGAACCTTTCCCTTGTAGTGTTTAATCACAAACATGCTTCCAGGATATTGGCTGTTCGGTGCTGGCCCTTGACCAGAAGGAACCGTTTTTAATGATTGATCGTGTCTGCACCCGTCCGGCATAGCAAGCCCAACACCGAGCGCAGCTAAATCAGGTATTAAGCCAGTCAATGCATTGTTTGCCCACACTGACATATCAGGCCTATCGGCATTAAAAAACTGAATTAAATTTGTACGTAAGAATTTTGTTTTAGCGAACGCATAAGCTTCAGTCAATTTGTTGAACCATTGTTTTCTTTCTGCCGCGGTCCACGTGTAATCAAATGGCTTACTAATTGATAGCTCGTTTAGGCAAAGACATTCGAATTGATCATTGCCGTCATACTCTGCAGCTATAGCAGCAAGCAAAGCTTTAAAACGTTCAAGAACGGCCGGAGTCTGCAAGCTAACAACATAACCGCCGCTGCCTGGATTATTAACAGAAGCGTAATAATATGAACCGTAGTATTTTGGATTAGTTGGAACCTTTGCATCTGCGAAAGCAGCCGTACGCATATAAGTTGGCACAACCTGACCGCCTGAGAACTGCTTGATCATTAACAGAATGATTAGCTTATTACCTTTGTACGGCTTGATATCAGCTAACAGTTGATCGATCTTGTTGAACCCCATTGGCGCGCCACCAGCAGTATTCCATCTGTATACGCCTGGATTATTTGGATGCTCTAAACCTGTCCAGTCGAACCTAACTTGAGCGCCTTTATATTTGCCAGTTGTATCAGCAGCAAGACGTTGTTTGACTCCTGGATTAGTTCCGGTAACATTCCATCCATCATCCGGAGCGCCAGACATGCCAATGTAGTTGCCTGGATTCCATTTTTTTACGCCAGTTGGCGGAGGTGGAGGAGGCGGCGGAGGTGGAGGTGGAGGAGGCTCGGTTAAAACCTCAACTCGTTTTGGGTAATAAATCAAACCAAAAGGATTATTTGGCATTTAAAACTCTCGATAGATCTTAATGTGCCGAATGCACATTGTTTCGTTGGCTACAGCTATCAAACCACGCAAGTTTATAGTTGCATCAACAGCCGTGTTTTCTGTCATTTTTGTGATTGCTTCGCCTGACTGCCCGGTGTCATTTCCGCTGCTCGAAACAAACAAAGTTTCTTGTGCTGTTTTTGATCCAGCGTTTCTGAAACCATATGAATATGCAGTTGTAACTTGTAGCGCTGTGTTTTGATTGATTGCTGAGAATTGTGTATTATTTAAGCGTGTAAAAATCTGTTTTGCAGTTGCGCTATCCGTGTAATCAAGGGTCATCTCAATCCTGATTTCAGTATTCAGGCCAAGCTTTCCTATGTTGATAGAAAACGGCAGAGCAATTTGAACGTTCTTTTGTGCTACCGTTGGAACCCCAAAAGCTGAGTTATAGTTATAATCAATCGTAAATGTATCTACCCCATCCCGACTTAATATGACATACCAACCAGCAACACCAGTGCCACCCCACGCAGATATGTAAACACTTGCAGGCTCACCCGCTGGCGTAGCTTCTGCCGCAGTTAGTAAATGAGCCGCCGCAGTTATCTGTACTTTTCCGCCGTTGTTTGCAATTGCCGTGGCTTGTGTGTTCGGAAAAATGAATCTGAATTTCGGGTGATTGTTATAGATACATATCATACCGTCAGCAACAGGCTCGACACCATTCCCACGGTATCTCATTCCTTGGCCATGAGGCCCGCCGTTAACAAGGAAATATTCCTTGTTGAAATCGGTCATATTTAATAGCTCTAGCTGAGCATACGTGCCGTTTCTAATACCTGATTTATTTACATTGTTTTTGTCTATCAGATTATCGTTAGCATCTATTCGAGCAAAGTTATATGTACTCATCAACTCAGTACCAGAGTTGACTTTAGTATAGTCAATGATGTACTCGTTAAATGCAGTCAGAGAATTGCCGCCTTTATACTGAATGCCGACTGAGTACCAAACACCAGAAGCGTTAGGTGTTACAGATGTTATCGCTAGAGATAAGACTTGAGTTCCTGCGCCATAATTAACAAAGGTTAGAACGTCCTCATTTCCCCACGTAGCCAAAATATCAAGAATGTTCTGTCCGGCATTCGTTGTTGAATTTATATACATCTCGGTCAAAGATGCCAGGTTAAACGTGGTTGAATTAAATCTGATCCACCCAGCCCCTGGGTCTGATTCCGCTGTGCTTGATCCTAACTGATATCGATAACCGGTTACAGATACAATAGTTGATCCACTGCCACCACCAAGCGCAACGCCTGGAGTTGGCCATGTTGTGGTTTTTGGCCCGAACAATGTTTTTGAAGTCTTATTCAGGTACATCGCACCAGTAATGCCTTCTACGGTTGGGTCAACATCGCCGACTAAAAATTGAGTTCCAGTTGACGGAAGAAGAATCCATTTTCCAGAAAAATCCGAAAGTATTGGGGTGTAATCAGATACAGTCGTTATATAAAAAGCGATTGCTTTCGTGTTTGAATTTGGGGTGCTTGAAAACCCAGTTCCGTTAACATCTTCTGCATATCTGATGTGAGTAAAAGAGCTTGTGCCATTCTGTCCTGGTAATGGTGGGTCTCCAGGATTTACCACGCCACCGCCACCTCCTGTATTTATAGTTATCTCACCGCCTTTGTACAAAAGCTTTCCGTCGACAAACTGAACGAATGAGCTTTCTTTAACTCGCTTTATTATGTTTTCATACAGTGTTGCCATTTCTTACCCCGCAAAATAAAAAAGCCCACGAAAGTGGGCTTGTGGAGAGTTACAGTTTTACTGCGGAGCTATCTCCAAAGTTTTCGAGATTAAGTTTCCTGCAGCATTTCTTGATAATTGCAATACGTGAGAAGAATCAAGTGGCTCGCAATCAGGGAAGCTATTTGATATCGTCCCGTTTGGAAGGTTGATATTGCTAAACAAAACATTTTCTGTGACATCAGAGAATAATATTCTGTCGTCTGATGTAACCGTTATTATTAAAGAGTCAACACCACCGCTATACGCGCTTGTATAAGTCATATAAACTCGGTTAGTGTCTATTTTTGCCGCAGATATTTGGGTTTCTGTTCTCGAAAAATCTATTGTTAGATTCTTACTGTACAGAAGAACGGGCGTATTTCCAGATATGTCAACCAAGAAAACCATAACATCGCCGCGAGTTCTATCAATCGATTTTATTATCACAAGCCTTGATGCGCTCATTACGCAAAACCCAAACTGAGCAAGCATCAAACTTCCAGGCAGCAACAACGAAAGTACCGATCCTGTAGCACTTGGAGTTGATCCAGTGATAGCCTGCAGCCTGATTGCTATTCCTGTGTCGCTTAGATAAGACACGACCGCTTTGGTGTTCGTTAATCCTTTTACATGTACATATTGTGTTGTTGTTGCAACACCGGAATCTGCTTGAACTTCTGAGCTTGGCGTGAGTGTGGTTCCTGATATGTCAATTATTCTTTCTCTTAGAGAATTAACTCCACCCAAATAAGCAATCAATAATTTAGTTGTTGTAATAGTAGTTATTGAAGTTGCTTTGAACGATACATTTGCAGATGTGTGAATAGTCTGAACGCTTCCAGGTGTTATTGTGCTGCTAGAAATATCTAGCACATATCCTTTTATTGTGGCGTTTGATACTGGGCTGTAAACGATTGTAGCTTGAGAAGCGGATTGTGCTGTTATGCTTATGTTTTCTGATGATTCAGAATTCAAAACAATCGGAGTCCCTGAAGCAGAGCCATAATTAACTATCACTGCTTCGAGAAACCCAGTGCTGTAATTGCGATATCCTACAACGGCCTTTGTTGCTGTTAGCATTGCGCAACATATATGATGAGAAACAACAGCATTAACCGTTTCTTGTGTATTATCACTATACAACTTCCCAACAGATCCGATGATAGCCCAAACACCAGCAGCCGTTGATGTGTCAGAGCAACCCGCAGATACTACTTGACCCGGGTCAACGTAACCAAGAAAAACACCGGAATTGTTAACGATCGAGAATCGATATGCGCCAGCATTTTTAAATACAAAAATAGGAATGCCTTTTTCCAAAGCGGTCGCAGCCGGAAGCGTTACCTTTCTTCCTGCTGCAGTCATTGCTATAGACTGCAGTCTGCCATTAGTGCTAGTCAAAGTGATATTTGAAGCACTGCTCGTGGTATCAGCGCCGCCCTGTGTTGTGCTAACTTGTACCGCCCAGTTTGCAGGGTCATTGCGTGGGTCTATTGTGCCAGCGCCGTTTGTTTTCCGTCGGTACGGCAAAAAATCAATCTTACTGTACCGAACGTTACCAGCCGCATATGTTGTGCCTGACACCCATTCTAAATTGGCAAGAGAAGCGACTGCAGATGCTGCAATAGCGGCATTGTCTTGCATCTCTCTAGCGATGGAATTTGCTTCTGGCCCAAATACAGCAAACCAAGCGATCAAATCACGCATAGAATTACTAAACTCGTCCTCAGTCATCTCTATATCATTCGGAGTTGGGCTGGGCGGTAATGTTAATTGAGTTGCCATTTAAATACCCTTTAGTGATAAATTTATAACTGAAATATTTGGATCAGTTAAATCAATTTTAAAATTTCTGTACACGCCGAATATTGCTAGCGACTCAGCATAATCATGCTTTTTATCATCAAGGGCTGACCAAAATGCAGCAGTGGCGTTTGAATCCTCTCTGAATTGTCTTATTAAATTCAGTCTCGATGATTTAAGAAATATCTTTTGATCAGTCGTCGGAATGCTGGGAACTGGTGTCAATGTTGACTTTCCGAATTCATCCCATTCTATTTTGCTGTAATTGTCAGAATCAACCGTTGGGTTTTGATTCTCAGTTGCACCCAAATAAATAGAGTTTCCTACAGCAAACCTACTTACCTCAACTATACCGGACGGGTCTTGTAAATTTAAAGTGATAACAGGGTCTTTGACGGGCGGAATAGAAAAACTAGATACAATTTTGTTGTAAACAAATGGTGCAAAGAAGTATTGATAGTAAGTTGTTACATGTCTGTCTAATAAGTAACCGTCTATCGTATAAACAACTTTCCCGCCGATTCCATCCGTAACAGTGACATCTATCAACGTAGCTTTTAACTCGATAGCAAAAGCGTTTATCACCTGCCCTGGTCTTATTACCACAACCATTGGTGATGTTCCGACAGAAGGATTACCTTGGTTCATATCAAACATTCTGAACCTGTTTGTTTTACCCCTTAAAATCCAATCATTGGGCGAATCAACGGGTGACTTATCTGTGTTTGATGTTAATGACTCATAAACCAAATGACTATTAGCAGTAATTACACTTACTTGATCAAACTCTTTATATGCTGTCTCGCTATCCCAAGACAGTTCATTTGGCAAAGGCTCGTCGATAGTGCTACTAACAAGCCTATTGTCTGTAATTTCAAGCGGAATAAACGCCTTCATGCAGCCGCCTGTTTAGTAATAACTGACGTTCCGCCTTGGGTTACTGATTGCCAAAGCTCTTTCTGCTTCGTGATCTCTGACCTCATGAGTTTTATTTCTTTAAGCAACTCATCGAATCCAGATGATTGAGCAACATTTTGGCTTGCTGGTGTAATACGTTCGCCTTTGTGCACAATTGCAAGCCCAGTTTTTGGAACGAAAGGTGTGCCTTTCTCGAACTTAGGAACTCCATTTAATTCAGCCCACTTGTACAAGTCTTGCAAGTTCTTACCAGTTGCAGCAGAGAATTGTTCGAACGACACGCCGTTATTTTTTGCTGAGTTATATATGTCCATATCACTCAAACCTGGTGTTTTAATGAAATCTCTGATCTGTTGATCTGATACTTTCGCATTTCCAGAAAATCCACCACCAACACCATTAACGCCTGCTTGATTTGCTCTTAAGTTAAACTGAGATATTGCCTGTGCCAAATTCAGAACTGACGTATTAATTCCATTGAGAGAATCAATTTGCATCTGCCCTTGAACTAGCATCGAATCAAGCCTCTGGAGTTCTGCTTGAAATGCGCTATCCAGTAGTATCTTTTGAGAATTAAGCTCCGCTAATAATGACTGCTGTTCTGATATCTGTTTATCTGCAGCGCTTCCTAGCTGTGATAACAAAGAAGCAGACTTAGCTTGTGCGCGCGCAAATTCAAAGCTGCTTGAAAATCCTGATGATGATTTATTCTTGAGCGTGTCAACTGCAAATTGCAATTGAGGCGAATCAAGATTACCTGACTTGATCGAGTTCTCTACAATGCGCTGAGCAAAAGCGCGATCCATTGGCCTTAGCTCGTTAACTGCTTGCCTTAAAGAGTCAGAGAATGCAGTTAGCTTTCCAATCGAGCTGGTAACAATCTGGATGTTTTCGTTAACTAATGAAATTGCACTGTTGTATTTGTCAGTAATGCTTGAGCGCTCTTTCTCTACAGCAATTTTAAGCGCTTCAAATGCACCGACTAAGTTATTAATAAATCCTTGCGTGATATCTTTACTCAATCCATTGATTGCTGATCCTGCCGCATCCGCAGCAGATTTAACAGTATAAAAATCAACGATAATATTGAGCAATCCTGAGCGCAATTCAGCAGTTGTTGTTTCTGCTTGAACCAATTGTTTGAATTGCTGAATAGTCAAATCAGCACTTAAACCCAAAGATTTAAGTTCACCAGTCAATCGGGTACTTGCCAGCGAAAATCTTTCAGCATCACTTAAGAAATTCTGATAGAAGAAAGCAGAACTTGCGGCCAATGCTTCAGCGCCACCAGCCATTGCCAGAAAATCAGAACGAGCTTGTATCGATAGCCCTGATATTAATTTTTTAGCATACTCAGAAGTGGCTCCGAGATTTTCAGCCGCTTGTTTTAGAGAAACAAACTCGTCGCTCAATCTGCTTAGTGTTGCAAAAGAATCCTCGCCAGCTTTTCTGAACGAATCAACTATTGGAAGTGCGTTTTTAGCAATGTCATTTCCCAATCCTGAAAGCATTTCTTCAATAGCTTCAGATGTTAATTGCTGATTTTTCTCTGACTTAATCTGGAATTCTTTAGTAAATCCGTCAACCAAATCAACATTAAGACCAAGGTTTTCAGCGAACTTGTGAGCAGATCCATAAAATCCATTAAGAGCAGTATCAAAAGCGTCTTGCTGTTCTTGCGTTAACGATTGGCTAACTGACTTATGTTTATTACTCATAAATAAGCCGCCTTTGCTACGGAAAACATTTGTAATATCGCCGTCAAAACCACCTATGCTTGCTGTTCCTTGCAATGATTGCTGACGGAATTTATATGGCTCACGACCAAATAATTTATTGATTGCACCACCCACAATAGCGCCCAATGGCCCGGCAACAGCAGCCCCGATCAAAGACATTTCTGTGCCACCAAGACCACCAATCTTATTCTTGCCAGCGATAGAACTTCCAATGCCTACACTCAAGCCAAGCGCGCCCAAAGCACCAGCGACAGAAGATAAACCACCAGCAGCACCAATCAAACTGCTTAGGCCGCCGCTACTTGTTCCTGTACTCCCCCAAAGAGCTAAAGACCCTCTCTGCGCCGCAAGTTGCGTAGCATTTCCTTTTCCAAAAAGACCACCAAGACCAAGAATGTTTTGTATTCCAGATCCAGCCGAACCAGTTCCACCAATTCCGCTATTTACGCCAAAGATCTTATCAAGTCCTAATGTTTGCCCTATTTTTAATGCAGCAAATTCAGCAGTGATTTGCATAACAGCACGTTTAACACTGTCAACCATGCCGCTTAAACCTGTATCAAAGAACGCAAAAAGGCTACTAGAAAGACTTGATTGAATGTTACGCCCCGCTTGAATCCAAAGCTGGCTAACGTTTGCGGTTGTCGACACAGTTGATCTTTCTGTAGACCTCAATTCATCCTGTGCTTTTACGAGTGCTCGGTTGTAAGTTTCGATACCCAGATAAGGTTTGAGCTTTTCGAGCTCCATTAACTTTTGGTTATATCTTTCTTGTTCTGTAGCAACACTCTCAGTTACTGATTCAACTTTTTGCGCTAAAGAAATAGTCTGCCTTGTTGCTTCATTTTGTCGTAATAGCGCTAATTGCTCCGCATCAGTCAAAGCTTTCTTTTGCTTCATTGCTTGAGTTGTCGCAGCTATAGCAACAGGCATTTGCCGTTCTATCTTTAAACTTTCTTTTTGTGTTTCAGTAAGTTTTTCTGTAGATTTGTCGCCATCAATAAGCGACTTTATGAAACTAGCATTACCCTTGGCAATATTGTTTATAGTTGCAAAGTATTCATTACCCGCTCCGATGGCTTTCTTGAAGTCAAGGTTCGATAAGTGAAATAGCTGCATTGCTATTCCGTTAAAAGCTACTCCTAGAGATTTGAGCGCGTTGTATGCTGTAACAACAGTACCCACAACACCTTTGAAGAATATTCCTAAATACTCACCAGCTTTAACTAAAGAATTAGCGCCACCAGCAGCATTCAGGAAAGCAGAACCAATATCATTTAAAGATGGAAGTAAGCCTTGTACAAAGAAATTTTTAGTAGATGTTACCTTTCCTTGCAAAAGAGTCAGAATGTCGTTAAATCTATCTGATTGCTCAGCCAGTTCACGAGTCATACCGGAATTCAATCTGTATGCTTCAGTAGCCTGCTCCATCGCGGCTCTACCTTCGTTAAGCATAGGGATAAGATCACGACCTGACTTTCCGAATATCTGATTTGCAATAGCTGATTTTTGAACGCCATCCGCCATTTTAGAAAACCTATCAGCAACTTCAAATAAAACCTGATCAGCATTTCTTAACTGTCCGGCAGAATCTTTTGTCGCAATTCCAAGCGCATCAAACGCAGCAGATCCGGCATACATATTCTTAGCCATGACGCCCACTGCTTTTGCAACCGAATCAAGATCCGTTCCGTTAAGCTTGGCAAGCTTACCTAGACCACCTAACTGTTCAATAGTTAGCCCTGTGATCTTGCGCAAGTCATTCATGTGGTCACCAACATCGGCAACACTCTTAATCAAGCTTGCGAAACCAGCAACGGAAATACCAACACCAATCGTGCCAAGTATCTTGTTCATTGTGTCGACAGCACCGCCAACAGAACGCTTAGCTTTATCCATGTCGGATTGAAGCCTAGCAACGTTCGCTAGAAGTTCTATCTCTAATGTGCCGACCTTCATATGTTTAAATCTCAGAAGCCCTTCGAATTGATTGTTTTAATTGCATCGCGATTATCCATTTTGCTGACATGTAGTAAGGTGCCCCTTCCCATGGCGTAGCTGCTTTTTTGCTTTTTGCTTCGTGATATGAATGTAAGTATGTTTCACTCAAACGTTTAATAGTTTGAGCTTCCCACGACGACAACTCGATTCCAGTGTTATCCATCCAAGCGCGAATCTCGCTATGAGTAATTGCAGAATCGCCTTGTGTTGTACCTAATTCAAATAGATAAGCGAGAATATAAAAAGCCTGGCATTCAGGCATTTCAACCTGCTGATTGTTCTTCTCATATTCTGCGCTCCGTGATCTTTCGCCCTCTTCCGGTATGGCGTTAAGCCACGCTGAATGACGAATATAAATATCTAATTCTTCGTAGAGGGCTTGGTAAAATTAGACCATTCGTTAAGTTCTTTGCTAACTTGATCTGCAATAAATCCAATTGACTCATCAGAGAAAATTGTCATTGATAAAGACTCTGTTTCAGTTACTGTTCCGTATTCGATATTTTCCCAACTTTCAACACATGCTGATAAAAATTCAGCGGTCTCAGAAGCGCTCTGTTCTGCCGTTTGATCAAGCTTACCTTTGCGTTTAAATTTTTCCATCAAGCGATTACTTTGCGCTGCTTTGGCTCTAACGTATTGCTTTGAGCCTGGCCCATAAAGGTTAACTGAAACTGGCAAAGTCTTTTCTTCATCAGCGTAGATGAGTTGGTCAGCGGCATCTCTCAAATGCAATTTCTTTGTTGGCTCAACGGCTAGTTTTCTGATGTCCATTTTCGTCCTTTGCGTGGGTGTTTAATTGCCCGTGCCAACCTGCCCATCCACGCAAATGGATAGACAAGTCGGTCGGTACTCGGTTATTGACTAAGTCAATATTATGTTGCTGCTACAATTACAGGTGCTTTACAAAAGTTCAGTGTGGCAGTACGTTTCATGAACTCACCAGATCCGGCCTGTGTCAATTTCCAACCAGATACCAGAACATCCAGATAATGAATTTCTCCATCTGGATACGTTACCTTCATTGAATAGTGGTTTTGTGATGCATCTGCAGCTTTTAAAATCACTTGGCCTGCATCTGCTGGAACGTCAGCCACAACCATCGGCCCTGTTCCGTATTCCGCAACGCCTTTTGAAAACTCAATTGGTCCAGATATTGGAATGAATTTCTTAATTTCACGTTCCGCGCCAATCTCTGGGAATGATTCTACCCGCCCGATTGCCGTGTATGTGATTGTGGTTGCGCCATAACCAGCCGCATCATACGTAGCTGGCAGAGATGCGCTTATGGCATAGGTTGTGTCCGTAAATGAAGCAGCTGAGGTGTGGGCAGCCATGGTCTTTTCCTTCTCCGAATCGCCTCACGGCGTTTGATTAATAAAAAACCCAGGGGCGTCTCACGACGAT
>OFQX01000271.1_pt1 | contig 16477 bp, 28 predicted proteins | sample 1542951 | NCBI WGS metagenome assembly OFQX01 (sample SAMN07774215, study PRJEB24372) | wastewater metagenome | isolation source: WWTP Novara (Effluent) | place: Italy: Novara | collected 2015-12
CACTCCCAAGCCCCTAGACCACAACCACCTGTTCGTCGTCCCGCCACGGAACACCTTTCGGGGCGAATACATCTGCATAGGCAATGGAAAGCAACTCAACACCCGAATCGTGCTACTCCCACAGGCGCCCCTAACCACCATAGTCCTGCCCGAAATCACCCCGCAGCCCAAAATCTTCATCGAATACACCCTCCACGTCGGAGCCAACCACCCTCTAGCCCAATGGCCCGACGCGTTCAAATCTTTCCGCCCACTGCAAGGCACCCATCGGGCATCATTCGCCCAATGGCTCCGCTCGCGAGGAATCTCGTCGGACGATCCCGATGAGTTCTTCTGCTGGCAACTAGTCATCGCACCGGCCGAGTCAATGTTTGAGGTCTTTTGCGCCGTTCGTCACATGACATTCGAAGCCACTGCCGCAGGACACTATTTCTCCGCCGCTCCCGGCGCCATTCAACAGCTATTGGACAAGTTGCCTAAATGACATTCGCCCCCACTGTCGAGCAATCTCGGATCATCGACCGGATTGTTTCAAAAACCGTGCCCGTCATCGCCATCAACGCGGGCCCCGGTTGCGCAAAAACCACCACGATCATCGAAGCCATCAAAGCCTTGAGTCCAGAGTTGAAACAACAATGGAAATCCTGGCGCTGCCGGGTGATTTACACCGCGTTCAACAAAGACATCGTGAACGAAACCGCGCGCAGACTCGTCGAAGCCAAGATCAACACCGACGGCATCTACAAAGTCGACTGCGCCACGTTCAACTCCCTCGGGATGCGCCGGTTCAAAGGCATACTCGAAAACCCTTCCCGTTCCATCCAAATCAACATGAAGAAAAACAAAGATGTGTTGAAGTGGATTCAAGACCAAGGCCGTTACTCGATCTCCCCCGAGGAATGGCCCGATTTAGAAACCCTAATGCGCGGCGCGAAATCCCAAGGCTACGTGCCCCCGAAATCAGGCTGCGCGTTCAAAACCCTGGTGACGTTCCATGAACTCTGCAAGACATTCGACATCACGCCAGAGCCCCACTATGAAGCCATCCTCAACAGCGCTGTTGCGCGATCTGTGCAGTTGTCCTTCAACTACGAACTCGACTTCGACGACCAACTGTACATGGCCGCATTGTGGACAGGCGCTTCGTCTGACAAGCCCTTGTTCATCTTCGTCGACGAAGCCCAAGACCTGACCCCGGTGCAGTTGTTTCTGCTCAAGCGAATGCAGGCGGAGTTTGTTGTCCTCGTCGGCGACCCGATGCAAGCCATCTATGCGTTTCGCGGGGCCATGAGTGATTCCTTCAAACGCATCTACGCCGTCTGGCCCGACGCCATGACCATGCCGCTGATGACCTCGTTCCGGGTTCCCCAAGCTGTGCTTCCGATCCTCCGCGAACGCAACCCGGCGTTGAACACCATGTCGCCGATCAAAGGCGGCATTGAGTCCCCCGCGCGTTCAATGGAGATCAAAGAACTACTGGCAGGTCGCACCGGCTCCGCTGCCATCCTCTGCCGCAACAACGCGCCACTGTATCGTGCGGCCCTGGCCTGCATCTCCGCCCGAGTCCCGTTCAACCTCTCCGACGACAACTGGGGCAACGGCCTGATCCGCGACATTAAACGCGTCGTGCACAACGACATGCAGGGCCCGGCAGGAGCCACATTCATCGGCGTGATGCTCCACCACTGGCTCGAACGAGCAGGCGACGACGCAAAGCTGAACACCCTCGCGCGTGACAAAATCGCCTCGCTCGAAGCCTTGATCGAACTCACCCAACCCTCCACCGTCGGAGCCCTGTGCCTGACGATCACCAGCCTTTTGAAGAAATCAGCCCCCGATGCAAAACTTCTCCTTTCAACCGCCCACAAAGCCAAGGGACTCGAATTCGACTTCGTCGTGCATCTCGACTCTCACCTGATCCCAGCCAAGTTCGCCACCACGCCCGAGCAAATCGCCCAAGAACACAACATCGCCTACGTGATCAACTCACGCACGCGTGACCAACTCGTGTTCATCGACTCGCTCAACATCACCATCCCCGGCACCGCGCCGCGCAACTATCGCAATCCAGCCAAACGGGACACCATCACATGACCTTCATCGACTGGGCCATCATCGTCCTCTCTCTCGCAGCCGTCGGAGCAACCATCGGCCTTCTCGCATGGTGCCTGTGGTTTACCATCTACTGGATCATCGCGTTCATCAACTTCCTAATCGATCTTTTCTGCGACAAAAACGAGCCCGAGAGTCCACTATGATCCACACCGTCCGCCTCGAACTCGCAGACACCCTGGCCCGTCTCGCTTGGGCCGTGGCACCGCGCACTGGCATTGCCTCCACCTACGAACTCCCATCCATAGCCCTGCGCCGCAGAACAAGGATCAACCGCCAATGGACGACAAACCTAAGGACTACTCTCCGTTCATTCCTTTTCAATGGACCCCACGTCACTATCGTCAAATCTGCCGACACGGCTTTGTGCAGATTTATTGCAGAGTGTCGGTCAATTGTTGCAAAGAGGCATACAATCGGGCCCACGGCAACCGAGTTGGTAAAGACCTTCAACCGGCCCAAAGCCTTCCCCCCAACGCGCTGAAAACCTGGAAACGGCCATGAGCTACCTAAGCGACATGGAGATTAAAGACTAATGCCCGCCGTTCCCCTCCACCGTGCCATCGCCACCAAATCCTCCATCGGCGCCCTGTTCGCCATGGCCGAAGCCGAAGGGTTTGTCGAAATCTGGCTCCCGACCGAACACGCCTGCAAGAACGTGCGCAACAAGTGCTACGCTTGGCGCTCTCGTGTCCGCAAACAAGGCCTCGCGTTGACCTCGGTCGAAACTTCCCCCTACGACTCCTACACTTTCACCTTCGCGTATGACGACCCGACCTGCAGGTGGAAATTCCGGATCGAATCCGACGAGCAAGTCGAGTTTGAACTGATCATCCCCGACGGTTGCGTCGAGGAAGACCTGCAACGCTACGGGTTCGATTGGGCCACCGAAAGCGACTTGCCACAAATGTCCCTAGATCAAGCCGAGGGCGAGTTCCACGCGGCGGTCAACAACTTCATCGATCCATACGCCCCACCCGAAGACGAAATCCCTTTCTGACAACCAATGCCCTTGACACGGCCCCGGTAGTATGTTATCATAATATCTCATCGAGGCCATCACCTTGTCCACCGAAACCAACCCGCGGTACTTCACCGCACATTCAACCACAGGAGCAATGCGACCTATGAACACAGACAAAGCCGAAATCCTCGGCAAGCCAGTCGAAGCCTCCACCAACGTTGGCGTAACCACCGGCGTCCACGGCGCCGACACACAAGGCGTTGACGGCCGTCGCATGGACGAAGCCATGACCGGCGTTGCCGATCCGGTGCAAAACACGGGCGACGACGACATCGAAGCCGAAGGCGGCGACGACTCGGCTAACGGCGACGAAGAAGGCCCGACCGATCCGTTCGAGACCTGACCCTCGCTAGCCCGGAAGGCCGTGACCACCAGTTGGGCTTTAAGCTACAGACGGCCACTTCCCCTCCGCCCCAGGAACCATTCCCCAATGACAGACGAACTCAATGAACTTCTCGGGGCCTCCGCGCCTCGCATCCCCCAACCCGAACTCCGCAAGCTCAACCCCAACGAGCGCTATGTGCGCACCGCTGGCCTCAAGTTCATCATCCCCGAGAACTTCAAGCCCGGCGATGTCCTCGACGAGCACACCGCGGCAATGCTCAACACCGCGTTCACCACGCTCGTGATCAACCGGTTCAGCCCGACCCGCCAAGCCCTGCTCGAAAATCCCAACTGCACCTACAAAGACCTCGACACGGCGCTCCAGGGCCACTTCGACAACTTCAAATACACCCCGCGCCCAGTTCGCGCGCCGGGCGAAGACGAGGGCCTGTCCGACGAAGATCGCGAACTGATCTCCTTCGCGCGTCCGCACTTTAACAAAGCTTTCGGCAAGCAAGGCATCGATCGCAAAGACTACGAGGCCCTGCTCCGTGAGTGGGTCGTCGGCAACCGCGAGATGCTGGCCGACTTGAAAACGTCTGCCGACGCCCGCCAAACCGCTCTACTCGAAGACCTAGCGGGGGCCTTCGGGAACGACTAACACCAACCCCGCAACATAAGGAACACTCAACATGAAACTCAAGCACGCACTTTTGCTGCCCGTCGCTGTCCTCGGTATGATGCTCATGCTCGCAGCGCCCGCGTCTGCCGCCTACGTCAAGGCCGAAGTCGGCTTCACCGCTGACACCCAAGTCGACACATCCTACGGCTCGATCGAACTCGGCGACGACGCCACCTACGGCGCCTACGTCGGCACCGCTGTCGGTCCGTTCCGCGTTGAAGGCGGCGTTGCGCACATCTCGGGCGACGCGAACTTCTACGGCTTGACCGTCGACGCATCGGCCAACGACTTCAACGCCACCGTGTACCTCGACACGGCATCCGGCTTCTACGTCGGCGCCGGCGCTGACTACGTCCTGGGCGAAGCCCAAGCATTCGGCTCCACGGCCGAGTTCTCTGGCCCAGGCTGGCACGCCACAGGCGGTTACGCGTTCGAAGCCGCTGGCGGCATCGTCGAAGTCCAAGGCACGTATCGCGAGATCAACCTCGGCGAAGTCGACCTTTCCGGCCCGGCGTTCACCGTCGGCTACCGCCACGCATTGTAATCCGAAGACTTTCGGTGTGGGGATGGGCTACGGCCTGTCCCCTATCCCAAAGGCTCCGACATGAACCACAAAGACGAACTCAAAACCATCATCATCTCGGCCCTCGATAAACCCCGAGGCGTTATCTACACCGTGTCTGGCTCCGAGCCCAGCAAGCGTCAACTAGCAACGGCCGCGCTGATCTCGGCCAAACGCGAACTCCTGCCCGACATGCCAGAGCTAATCAACGTCACTATCCGCCCTGTTCCCAACAACCCGGACGAAATTGCAATCATCCGCATAACCCCAGGAGAGCTTATCGAAGTGTGACAGGCAGTGGAAGTGCTCCGGCGACCGACCTGACGAGTGATGGCGTCGTGTGTCCTCCCCCGCCGTGTAGCTGCCGCTGAAAAGGTGGGGTCCGTCCCCCGTCCCTGTCACACTTCAATAAGCTTTTGGAGAAAGCCAAATGACCAACGAACTAATGACCGACAACAAACAACCCGAGCCCGAACCCGGCACAGCCACAAACATCATGACCCGTCAGGCCATGCGCAAGACCACGGTCAAGGTCACGTTCGTGCCCAAACTCGCCAAGTTCCCGCCCGTTCGTCCGCGTCGTTGGGAGTTCGCCACCGTTGTCATGGCCAACGATTTCATCTCCACGATCAAGCCCCCACCGGGAGCCCAACTTGGCAGCCCCAAACAATGGCGGGCCAAGATCGCCCGCTTGCTTCGCCTCACCGACATCTCCATCGTGACCAACTACGAGTTCAACTGCGAACTCGAAGTCACCGGCCCCGAAGGTGCGGGCGATGACACCGGCATGATCGAAGTCGAAGGCGAGAACCTCGACACGTTCATCGAAGGCGCAAACGAAGTCGTGCTCAACGAGCCGGTCGACGTCGAAGCCATCCTCAACGAAGTTGACACCAACCCGGCACCGGCCGACATCGAGTTCCCCGAATGACCTCCACCCCCATCACACCCGAAGAAGCCGAAGCCATCGAAGCCCACAAGGCGCAATTTGGCCTGCCCATCGACCATCTGTTCCTCGTCGATCCGCTCGACATCACATCCGACGACCTGCTTCTGCTCGTCTCCCACTACCGCAACACGCGGTTCAACCATCTCAAGGCAATGGAAAAGCCAAAAGCTGTCGAGAAGAACCGCAACCCGAAACTCGATGCCGAAGCCACGCAGAAGGAAATCAACAACCTCATGGCGGACCTGGGCTTCGATGATTAAAATCACCTTCCTCGCCATCGCAGGCGTGGCCCAGGTATTCTGGCCCGTTTGGTTCCTGCTCGCTATCACCGGAGCGTTCAATGTCCGTCGCTAACTCCACTCTCGGCGATGCGGGCGAGAACCTGTTCTCTGTCGCGTTGCCACAAATGCCCATCGCCTGGGACTCCACCATGCTCGGGCTGCTCAAAGAATGCCCACGCAAATTCCAATACGTCATCCTCGAAGGCTGGCAATCATCGGGCTTTGCCGCGCATCTCGAGTTCGGCATCGCCTACCACAAGGTTTTGGAAAACTATGACATTGCGCGCGTTAATGGCGCTGACCATGAGGAAGCGCTACTTGGAGCAGTTGCTTTCTGCATGTCCTACGGCTATCGTGACGATGGCGGTAAATTCCACCCTTATGATGCAATGTTTACCCGCGAGCCAAATAAAACTAGAGACACTCTACTCCGATCCGCAATATGGTATCTGGAACACTTCAAAAACGACTATGCGAAAACCGCAGTCACGCGCTCCGGCAAAGCCGCGGTCGAACTATCGTTCAAACTCGAACTTGACCTACCCAACCCCGACGGCGGCGCGTTCCTGCTCTGCGGCCACCTTGACCGTGTCGTCCAAGTCGACAACGCGTTCTGGATCACCGACCGCAAGACCACCAAAAACACCATCACTGCCCGCTATTGGCAACAGTTCACCCCCAACAACCAGATGTCGCTGTACTACTCGGCCGGGCAAATCGTGCTCGAACAGCCCATCCGGGGCATCATCATTGACGCCGCGCAAATCGGCGTCGGGTACACCAACTTCGCCCGGCACCAAGTTACCCGCACGCCGGGGATGCAAGACGAGTGGCTCCGTGACACCTACACGTGGATCGGCATTGCCATGCAATACGCCACTGAAGGCTACTGGCCCCAAAACGACAAATCTTGCGGCAACTACGGCGGCTGCCCGTTCCAACCGATCTGCTCCAAGGACCCAAAGGTCCGGCAGACGTTCATGAAACACGAAGGCTATCACAAGAGGCAGTGGAACCCACTGGTGTCGCGCTAATGGACCAAGATGACATGAACGACGCGCTGTACGCAGCCGCTCACTCGACCATGAAAACAGCGCAATACTCCGAACGTGGACCAGTCGTGCCGTCAGATGCGCAGATAAGTAAATTCCGCACACAACTTAAGCGGTTTCTAGAAGCATGTCCCGAACATATAATGGTCGCTGACCTTTTGGAGCTACTCCCATGAAATACGTCAAAGTCCGCTTCCCCAACTCTGCCCGCGAGTTCACCTACTCCTGCGAGGACGACACCGTCCAGCCCACCGACGAGGTCCAGATCACCACCCCGACCGGCGGCACCATGATCCTGCCCGTCACGGAAGTCTCCGACAACACCCCGTCGTTCACCTGCAAGCCTGCGATGAAAGTCTCCTGATGGGCAACTGGTTTGTCTCCCAAGCTGAGATCGACGCCAACGTCAAGATCGGCAAGCGGCTCGAAAAACGCCGCAAGATACTCGGCATGTCTCAACGCGTGTTGGGCGAGAAGATCGGCCTCTCCGACTTCAAACCAATCTACAAATACGAAACCGGCGAAGTCCGCATTCCCGCCGTTCGGCTCTACACACTCTCCATCGCACTCGAATGCCCCATCAGTTATTTTTTCGAGGACTTGCCTAATGGCCTCACTCTCTGATCTCAAATCCTCTTCCCCAATCAAAGCCATCATCGCGGCGCAGTCAGGTCTTGGCAAAACCGGCCTCCTGTGGTCGCTCGCCAAAGCCGGGTTCAAACTCCGCATCTACGACTGCGACCGGGGCTCACAAATCCTCGCGTCGTTGCTCAAGTCCGACCCCGCCGCCATGGCCCGAGTCCAAGTCAACGTCTTCACCGACAAGATGCGCGGCACCAACACCGGCTTCGCCAAGCCCGACGAGAAAGAAAAACTCGCCTGGGTCAGGCTCTCCGACGCGCTCAACAAGTGGCCCGACAACCCCGACGAGTCTCCGCAAACATGGTCCACTGACACCGTCGCCGTGTTTGACTCGGTCACCATCATGGGCAAACTCGCCCTGACCTACGCGCAGAAGATGAACCAGCGCTCTGGCAAAAAACCCGAGTGGACCGACTACGGCGATGCCCAAGCGGCGCTCCAATCCCTGTTCGCCTTGCTCTACTCCGACTACGTCAACTGCCACGTGCTGTACCTCACCCACGTCAGTGTGCAAAACGACAAGGACGGCAACTTCATCGGGGCCTATCCATCCTCCGTCGGCAAGGCCCTCAACGAGGTCATCCCGCGCTATGTCAACAACATCCTCACGATGAAGATGGTTGGCATGGGCGCCGGAGCCAAGCGCTACCTCTGCACCCAACCAACATCAAACCAAATAATCACCAAAACCGAAGAACTCAACGTCGCGAAAGAATACCTCGCGTCGTCGGGCACAGAGCCGCACCCAGCCCTGGCCCAGTTCTTCGCTGACTGCGGGTGGGAGGGCCCACGATGAAACGCGACACCCTCCACAACATCATCGTGCAAGCGTTCGCAGCCGGTGTCGAAGCCAGCCTCGCGCCCATGCCCCCGCACATCCGCTTGGACAAAGAAAACATGGTTGCCCAAGTCCAAGCCTATCTCAACGGCAAAGCCATCCGCCACGCCGTGTCCATCACCACGTCCCCATCCATCATCGCACAGACAGAGGACTAACCGTGTCTCGCTATACCTTCATCCCGACGTTCAACGTCGACGACCCCGCTCAAACAACCACCGACATCAACTCCGCCCGCAAACTTGCCGAAGAGTTCCTTCGCAAGTTTGGCGGCGACGATTGCCTATCCCTCACCATCGTCGAAATCACCCCGGTCGCAACCGTCGAATACGCGCGGCCGATCTTCACCCCCCTCCCACGTCGCACCGACCAGCCCGGTGAAGCCTGATGTCAATGCAATCACGCAAGGTCCAAGAGCAACTCGCCCGGCTGAAAAAGCTTGGCGTGCTGCTCCCCGAGGACCGCAATCCCCTGCAACTCTGGCTCCTTGTCGTGATGCACCCGCACGACAACCACTCGGGTGAAGTGTTCGTCACCCACGGCCAGAACTTCGGCAAGTTCGACAAACGCGCAGGCTTCGAAGTCATCGGCCACGGCCATGATCGCGGGGCACTGACCTCGGCTGCCCGGAAACTCACCATTTCCCTTGGCACCAACTACCAACCCAAGTTTTCCAACTTCACGGCGCTGAAAAACAAACAGCCCACAGAGATCGTGTCGGAGTCCCAAACGGTCCCGACCGAAACGCCCGATGATTTTCTGGACAGCGTCGGGAAAGCAGGGGAATAATCCCCTAAGTCCAACCCACCAGGAGTACTGCCCATATGGCAAAGCTTGATTTCTCAGACATTCTCAACAAACAAGTCGGCTCAGCGCCGCAACCGAAGCCAATCCCGGAAGGCACCTACCACGGCGAAATCGTCGGCCTGCCCGCGCAACGCGTCGTGAACACCAAGGAAGGCGACAAGCCGATCCTGACCATCACGATCGCTCTGAACGAAGCCGGTGACGACGTCGACGAAGAGGCGCTCGCCGAAGGTGGCGGCTTGCTCTCGGCCGGTGGCGAAGCCAAGCGCGTGCGCATGGACTTCTGGCTGACCGAGGACTCGCTGTGGCGCTACGACCAGTTCCTCGCGAGCCTGGGCATCGAAGGTAAGACCTACCTCGAAGCCGCGGAAGAACTGCCGGGCCGCTCGGTGACGACGTTCATCAAGCTGAACGAGTACGAGAAGAACGGCCAAACGCGTTCGATCAACAACGTCGATCGTTGCTTCGCGCGCGAAAGCTGATCGTCCATCAACCGGAGGGAGGGGAGCAATCCCCTCCCGCCATTGGAGTAGATTTCAATGCAAAAACCCCAACTCGCAGTGATCGACGGTGACGGCCCGGCCGAAGACCCGTTCGCCGAACTGATCGACGAGATGATCGAACGCGGCGTCCTGACTTTCGACGGCGGCGATGCCGGTGACGTCCCACAACAACTTCCCATCCGCCACCGTCACCAGCTTCAAAACCCGGACTTCTGGTTCTTCGCCGCAGGCACCGTGTTCATCTTCCTCCCGTTCACGTCGTTCATCCCGTTCAACGCGTTCGAACCGTTGCTCGCTGCTGGCTTGTTCTTCAACGCCTGTGGCCTGATCGCGAACCTCACCCGCCCGTTGATCGGCGTCATGACGCTCGAAGAACGCAAGCACACTACGATCAACATCCGTCTCCCCTCTTGGGGCGGCTGGCGCATGGGCTGGGTTCCGCCGCGCGCCCCACTCGTCGAAACCATCAAATGGTAATCGACGCCACCGAATGGGCATCTCTGATGTCCCAACCCCTCGTTCCAGGCTCGGGCCCATCACCCGCCACCATCGCCGTCGTTGGCGAGGCACCGGGCCTGAACGAGTCCCTCTACAAACGCCCCTTCGTAGGGGAAGCCGGTAACGAACTCCGGCGCATGCTCACCGAGGCCAACCTTGACCCAACCTCCATCTACTTCACCAACACCTTCAAACTCAAGCCCCCCGACACTGACCGTGCCAAGAACGATATTCAGGCATTTTTCGTTAGCGGCACCCACCCGGACGCCGATCGATCACTGCCTGCCTTCGGACCTAACAAATACGTCCGATCTCCAATGGGAGAACATGTCAGAGAGCTCTTCAACGAACTCCGAATGGTGGACGCTAAGCTTGTCGTGGCCCTCGGAAACGTTGCCCTATGGGGTTTGCTTGGCAAGCAGAAAATCTCTGCATTCCTTGGGACTGTCCATGGACCGACAGGGGACCGTCCGTTCACCGTCATTCCCACCTACCACCCGTCGGCGGTATTACGACAATACAACTTTCGAACCACCACAATTGCTAACCTCCGAAAGGTCGTCGAGGTTTCCAGGGGACTGGGAAGTGGAAAAGTGGCTCCCGTCGCCCCCCGTTACAACATCACGATTAACCCGACTCTTGAACAGGTCGAGGCGTTTGCTGAAAGAGCGATTCGGGCCCCGGAGATCGCAGTCGACGTCGAAACCATGTTCGGACAAATCCGCACAATCTCCTTCACCATCCGAGCCAACCAAGCCTTCGTCATCCCCTTTTGGGAGCCTCCAGCCAATTCCTACTGGCCTACTCTCGATGGGGAGCTGCGCGCTTGGCGTGCTGTTAAGCGAATCATGGAGTCTCCCGGCGACAAGATCGGACAGAACTTCCTCTACGACATCCAATACCTCTGGCGGGTCCATGGAATCAAGGTACGCGGAAACATCCATGACACCATGGCGTGGTCCCACGCCGCCGAGCCAGAACTTCCCCGGACCCTCGGACACCTAGCCGCGACTTATCTTAACATGCCCGAGTGGAAAACCATGAGGGTGAAGTCGGAGAAAGACGAGGAGTGAAGCAGTTCTACACCCGCAAGCACGCGATCGAGATGGATCGGCTAATGAAAATCACCAACCCGTCCAAATTCATCATCGAGCGCATCACCTTGCTCCACACCATCGCCGACATTCAACTCGCCGAAAACCAAACCGGGATTCCACATCCCAACAGAGACAAATACATCAAGCTGGCTGCGGAGATGTTTGACTCTAGTAACGACCGTCCGCCGCCTCCGAAGTGGTAACATGACCCGTCCTCGCCCACTGCTTTACAAATGCCAATGCGGGCTTGAAGTCCATGGCAAAGTCACCCAACGTGCCCACATCAAACGCCACCCACAGTTCGAAGCCATCACTGAAGACCTAGCAAACAGGGTTGAAATCTCCGTCATCCGCGAACGCTACAAACTCACCCGCAATCAGGCCGCAGGCCTGTTTGCAAGACACTGGAAACGCGTAAGAGAAAGAGCTAGCAAATGACCATCATCCGCCCCAAACTCCTCATCATCGGCCACGCCCGCCATGGCAAAGACACCGTCGGCGATTGGATGAAACAAAAAGGCTACACGTTTGTGTCGTCCTCGTGGTTCGTCGGCGAGAAGGCCGTGTGGCCAAAGTATTTGGAAACCGCTTGCGCACCGGCGTACCCTGACTTCGCAACGTTTTTCCACAACCGTGGAAAGATGCGCGACTATTGGTACAACGCCATCGCCGCTTACAACCGCCCCGACCGCTCCCGCCTCGGCCGGGAACTCTACGCAGCCTACGACATGTACGTCGGCCTGCGCAACTGGCATGAACTCGAAGCCTTGCGTTTGCACAAGGCATTTGATCTCTGTGTTTGGGTCGATGCGTCGGAACGCTGCGGGCCCGAACCCGAATCCTCGTGCACCGTGACATCCGCTCAAGCCGACGTCATCATCGACAACAACGGCACACTCGATGGCCTTGACAAGACCTTGTTGGTGTTGTATGATAAATGGATAAGGCCGTTTGAGCAGTCGTTGCAATACACCAAACCAACGGCCGTCGAATGATCTCCCCATCCGCAACCAAATTCATCAACGTAATCGAGGCAATGTCGCAATGGCCGGAGAACACAACAGTAGTGGAAGTAGCGGGTCAGGCCCTGAGCCTCAAAGCGGCTCGGACACTAGTCAAAGAACTTCGTGCGCTTTCCATGCCTACTCCGGTGATGGACCCTGCCCCCATTGCATCGAAGCCGGAAACGAAGTCCGAATAGCAACAGCCATGGCTTTCGACCAATCTACGAAATCGTTTCAGCTTCCAGGCGCAATTGCGTGGGTAACCGCGTGTCCCCATTGTGCCTCAACCGACATCCGACGTTGTGTATCAATCCTACAAGACTTCGCATGGTGCGGCGCGTGCGGCAAGAGGGACGGACAATGAACAGACGAGACATTTTTAAAGGCGCCATTGGGGGAGCGGCTGCGGCAAGACTGGCCGCAGACAAGCAAATGCTGGCAACTATTCCACAAGTTTATCAAGTGCCGGCAGGCAACAATCCGCCTCCACCACAACCTATTCCCGATATCTTCGACTCGCCTTTTGCAATCAAATCCGCTATGATGGCTAACGCTGAGGCTGAAGGCCGTCGAATGGAAGCTGAGCTAGATCGCCAACGAGCACAACTTTTCCGAATGAGGTCTGTATCTGAAGCATATCGAGATTTCAAACTGCTCGAATTCCGCAAACAACAAACGGCAATTTGGGCACGTGTAGAGGAAGCGCGAAAGTTTATTTTCGGATGACCGTCCTACAGACCTATAATGGCATGGACACCATCGCCACGATGGCGTTGTGGCAGGACTTCAAACCCAGGCTCGCAGAGGATGCTGCAACCGCGCGCCAATACGACCTGACAATGAAGCTTTACGCGCCAGCGCTCTACGCGATGATCCGCGGCATCCTCGTCGACCAAGACACGATGTCCGCGCTCCGCGTCCAGTTCGAAGCCGAGAACAAAGCCCTCGAAGCCAAGCTCGACGTGATCACTCGTGGGCTTGGCATGGGTGTCATCAATCTTGCCTCGCCCCAGCAAAAGATGTGGATGCTTGAGTGCCTCGGCGCCAAGCTGCCCATGAAATACGACCCCAAGATCGGCAAGTCCCGCCCGTCGACCGATCGCGACAGCTTGGAGAAATTGTCTAAGTCTGACCCTGAACTATCGCCCATCTGCAACATCATCATGGCGTGGCAGAACCGGGCGAAGATGCTCACCGTGTTGCAACCGTCACTTCTCGACCGCGACGGTCGGATGCGCACGGGCTATAAGGTGGCTTCGACTGTCACCGATCGCTGGTCCTCGGGCAAGAACTGCCTCTGGACCGGCATGAACATGCAGAATGTGAAGTCAGACGAGAAGGAAGAGGAAGTCGGCCATGCGTCTATCAAGTCGATGTTTGTGGCTGATCCTGGCTACAAGTTCATCAACATCGACCTCAAGGGCGCCGACTCGTGGGCAGTGGGGCTGGAAGTCTTTCTCTACACCGGGGACAAGTCTTTCCTCACAGGCCTACAATCCGGCGACGTCCACACGTTCGTGAGCCAGTTAACATGGCCAGAACTCCCATGGACTAAAGACCCCAAGGCGAACAAAAAACTAGCCGAGCAGCCATTCTACCGCCACCTGTCCCGCCGGTTCATGTCCAAAAAAGCAGGCCACGGATCGAACTACCTCGGCACGCCTGCCGCGCTCGCGATGCAGATGAAAATCCAACGTCACGTGGCAGAGAACTTCCAGATCAAATACTTCAAAGCCTTCCCGGGCATCCCAAAATGGCACGCCCTGACCATTGCAGAACTCGAACAAAACGGCTTCCTGACCAACCTCTACGGGCGCCGCCGCAACTTCCACAAGCGCCTCGACGACAACAAAACCCACAAGGAAGCCATCGCTTGGAAGGGCCAATCGGTCACGTCCCGCACCATCAACGAGTGTTTGCTACGCACGTTCGCGTGCAGTCTGCAAATGCCATGGCTGGACATGCAGTTTTTGGGCCAAGTTCATGACTCCGAACTTCTCCAGTTCCTGTCCGATCCAGCCACCGAGGCCGAAGTCATCGACGTGATCTCGTCCGCCATGTCCATCCCCATCACCGTCAAATCACGCGCCACCGGAGAGGTCATCACCCTATCCATTCCTATCGAAATCTCCACCGGGTGGAATTGGGCCAAAGAATCCCCAGCCAATCCCGACGGACTACGTGAATACACAGGGACTATTGATGACCGCAAGCGCACGAAAACCCCAAAAATCCCGAAGCCTCGGTTCATGGATCGACGGGTATGTGGAGTATACTAATGGAGTTTCCTCTCCCGAAATCTTCCGTCGCTGGGCGGCGATTGTTACAGTGGGTGCTTCGCTCGAACGCCGATGCTGGGCCGTCACTGCGCGTGGCTATACCTTTCCTAACCTATTCGCTATCCTCGCCGGGCGCCCCGGAATCGGAAAATCCGAAGCCATCAACCGTGCAAGAAGCTTGGTTGCGGCTACAGCGCAGGAGGGGGTATACCAACAGTGTTGTAATCTGGCCCCGGTCGATGTCACCAAATCTGCGCTCTATGATTATCTTTCATCGAGCAAAGTCAAACGCATGGGACCAGCCCCCGAAGAACTTGCCTTGGGGATCGAAGGAGATCACCATTACCATTCTGCCTATCTAGCAATCTCCGAACTCCAAGACCTTGTTCGCGATCACGACACAGCACTCTTGGGAGCTTTGCACAGCCTCTACGACTGCCTCCCAATGATCACCGAAGAGCGACGCTATCGTACAGACAACCCGATTAAAATCCCGCGTGGGCAAATTTCGCTTCTTGGTGGTACGACACCGGCTTATATCGGGCGCACGTTTCCCGCGGCGGCGTGGGATGAGGGCTTTATGGCCCGGACCATCATCATCTACTCAAACGACCTGATCCAACCTGATCTATTTGGAGGCGAAGATGGCGAAGATGGATTGGATTCAAATCTTGCCGATCAGCTTATTAGCGATCTGCGTCTTATTGGCCGTTTGTCTGGCCGCTTTGAGTTTTCCGAAGATGCTAAAGCTTCCATCGTGCAATGGCAAAAATCCGGCCAGCTACCAAAGCCAACCCATCCCAAGCTCGAACACTACAACACGCGCAGGCTCCGTCACGCGATCAAGTTGTCAATGATCGCGTCGGCCAATCGCTCAGATGAGATGAAGATCGAGGTCGAGGATTTCCAAGACGCGCTGGCTTGGATGATCGAGGCCGAAGAGGCGATGCCCAAAATCTTCTTGGAGATTGTGGGCAAGAGTGATGCCCAAGTGCTCAACGAACTCTACCACTTCGTCAACGGGTTGTGGAACTTCCCAACATCCAAAGGCCAGTCTATCCGTCGGGGCCAGATCGTCAACTTCTTGCGCAACAAAGTGCCCGCGATGCAGATCGACAAGATCATCGATACTGCTGTCGAGGCAGAGTTGATTTTGAAAATGGCTTCGCTGGACGGCACACCGCGGTACCGGCCAAATGAAAAAGCCGGGCTGTTCAACGCGAAGAAGATGGGGCCGGGCTAGAACTCCACCCGACCGGTGATCCTCGGTTCTTTCACCGACCCATCAACGCCAAGCTCCAGCCCGCCGATGTTCGCAGACGGACGCATTCGATCAAGCTGTTGCCGCAAAGTCATTCCCTCAACCGGCGGGATGGCGAGAATCTGATCCACCGGGATGTTGAATTGGCGGCTCAACGTCTGCGCCAACGCAGTGTTGGGATCGGCCATCTCCACACCGCTGACCGGACCTGACGGCTGTTCATGTCGGTCAATCATCTGCATCATTAGTTCTTGTTCACTTGGCGTGGGCATTACTATCTCCTGTTCTCAGTATGATTCCAACCACGAGCATGTCCGATCTCATGACACACAACTTCCGCGTAGCGCCCCGGATACGTGCAAGGATCAGGCAAAACCATCACTTGCTCATTTGCGCAGGCTTCCACGTTGCGAAGCCGTCCTTCTGTAATCATGCCGCAGAGGTTTTCGACGTTCTCTGAGCTTGTGAACTGGACCGTGATCTGAACCGGCCCACGGAACATGCGAGGCGGCATCTGAGCGAAGGCTTGCGCAATCAGCGCCCACATGGAGAGCGAGATAAG
>OFQX01000274.1_pt1 | contig 16364 bp, 34 predicted proteins | sample 1542951 | NCBI WGS metagenome assembly OFQX01 (sample SAMN07774215, study PRJEB24372) | wastewater metagenome | isolation source: WWTP Novara (Effluent) | place: Italy: Novara | collected 2015-12
GGTGGGCAATGGCAAAATGTATATTATGCTAAAGATAACAATATCCAAAACCTAGCTAATTCTTATCTAAGGCCATCTCAACATTTAACACCAATGCGAACTGAGCTAGTAAGACAAATAGGGTATCGGGGGCATCGCCATGAAGATTCTGATTTTGCTAGAAGAATAAAAAACGCTCGACTATTACAAACAGAACACAAAACAGAAGAAATCCTATATTATTATTATTCGACAACTATTGAAAATCGTGAAGGCGTATGGCCTTTAGATAATCATGGGAAGCAAATATTAGATAAACCACCAAGAAATTAGGAAACAATCATGGGTATTTTAGATCAGCTAGGTAAGAAATATAAAACTGATAAAGCAACATATCATAACTATTGCGATTTCTACGAACAACATTTGCCATCTAAAATAAAAAGGCTTTTAGAAATAGGAGTTATGGACGGTAACAGTTTAAGAATGTGGAAAGATTTTTATCCTGATGCAGAAATTATTGGTATTGATATTAAACAGCCACAAAACATAGAGGGCGTATCATGGTTACAAATAAACTCTAACGACATTTACGCTCTTAAAGACTTAGGAAAATTCGATATTATTATCGATGATGGTTCACATATGACTTTAGATCAACAAGTTAGCCTACAATATTTATGGAAAAACAATCTCAAAAAAAACGGTTATTATATTATGGAAGATTTACACACTTCACTAATGCCTAACTATGTGAACTCTAAATATACAACTCTAGAAATCCTAGAAAAACAAGGCGGTTGGATTTTTAATAACGAGCCTAGAGATGATTCTTTTACAGCATTAAAACAAAAACTCTAATACCAACCATAATTGCTACTCCAAGCCAAATTATTATTGCGACTAGTATAAACTTTTGCAACGGAGACATTGAATTATAAACTAGCTTTACTTAAAGCAACTTTAGAACACACAGGCCATTGACCCCAGCCTGATCGAGCTTGTAATCTTTTTGCTGCGTCGTCTTGTACTTCTGGTGGTGCTTCATGTGCAAAAGCATAACCAGTATTCATAGAGTCCCAAGTAGATTGAGAAAATTGGTAAGCACCATAATATCCGTTACCAGTATTGATTTGATAATTTCCGTGTGCTTCGCAATCTCTTAACCAAAACCAAACATCTAAAGGTATCTCGACAACATTTGCTGCGCTTCCATCTTCTGGGATAACCGCGATTTTAGCTTTAACTATTATTGGCAAAGTTGTCGTAGTGGTTTGTAAAATAGTTGGTTTAAATTCAGGACGTGCTGGTATAGGCTCGCTAGATATTTTCTTGCCTTTAGGCTCGTCTGCATAAGCCGATCTTGTTAACATCCCTAGAACAAAAAATATTATTATTAAAATAATGAACAGAATATTTCTATGGACTTGTTTTTGTATTATATTTAGTTTCATAATTCCCCCAGAATTAGTAAAACGCCAAGATATTTTTTATCAAGGCGTTTTTTTCATGCTTATTTTCTATCACATTATTTGGATAGATACCAACATTAAGCCCATAAGTCCTGGTGAGAGGGTTTCTTAAATAAAGGCTTGCAAAATATAAACATATGGTTTAGTATATAGGTATAAACCAAAACAAAGGAACTGCAAATGATGACATACAAACAAATACAAGACCAACTCGAAACAGCAACAGACCCAAAAGAAATATCTTTTCTAGAAGATCAACTCTGGGAAATAAGATTCACCGCAGCTGACGTACAATCTTCAGCACTCGAAGCGATGAACGGAGACAACCAACATGCTTAACCTCGAAGATTTTATAGAAGATAAAGCCTTTGAAATAGTTATAGATAATCTACCAAGCGTACTAATCGAGTATGCAGACGAGATAGCAGACGACATTCTCGAAACATTCTTAACAACTAAAAGAGACTGGGAAGCGTTAAGGGTAACTAATCAAAGCAGCGTACATGTTTTATTATGCCAATTGGCTGAATGGTATGCGAGAGATAATTACACGGAACTTTTAGAACAATACCAAAGCGAGGTAGACAATGATTGATTGGAATTATATAGGAAAAACACTCTGGTGGGTATGTGCAACAATCGCAATTGTAGCAACAGCCCTTGTAGCTTATTACGGAATTTGGACAAACAGAATATGAGACATACAAGTATTGAAGCGATGAACTCTAGAACAGATGAATCGAAACAAAACCTAGAAGATCTAGTCGAAGCGATCTTATATACAGGAGACAAAACAGATGAAGAAATATTCGACATTATTACATCAGAAACAAAATACAGTCCATCAGGAACAAGAACCGCCAGAAAAAAACTAGAAACCGATGGCAAAGTATTCGACACAGGCAAAACAAAAAAAGGTAGCTCAGGAAGAAAAGCAATCATCTGGTCACTACATGAACAAACAACATTATTTTAAGGACATTATGACACCACTAATCAAAGTTAAAAGTGCTTATCTTAAATGCAAAGACAACGACGAGATACTAAAAGAAGCACGTGAAGAATTACGGGCGAGCATTATAGAAGCAAGAGCGCAACGCTATACGTTGCAAGCTATAGCGGACGTGTTACAGGTAACACAGCAAAGAGTTAATCAGATAATCAAAGGAACAAAATGACAGACAAAACAACAGTAGACATACATGGTAAAGATTACGAAACAGTTGCATCGCGAGTAAACCGATTTAGGCTAGATAAAGACCACAAAGATTTAGCTATACGAACAGAATTGGTATCTTCTAATGATACTTACATAATTATGAAAGCACTCATAGTCGATATAGTAAAAAATGCGGACGATGCAAGAGTAGGCGAATTTGTTTTAGCTACAGGTTATGCAGAAGAAAAACGTGATTCAAATAACATAAATAAGACAAGTGCTTTAGAGAATTGTGAAACTTCTGCAATTGGTAGAGCCTTAGCAGCTTTTGGTTATGCTGGTACAGAATATGCGAGTGCTGACGAAGTAGCTAATGCGATATTGCAACAACCTAAACAAAGTTATACACAGCCTGTGCAAAACAATGTGGATAATGTAGATCCTGAAACTTTTAAAAAATTATGTTTTATACCTAATGAATATAACATCGATAAAGATAAAGCTAAACAAGTTTGGGATAAAGCCTATCAGTCGGGTTGGTATAGAGGTAAATATAATCCTGCCACTAAAAGCTGGGATGGAACAAAAATACCTGTAGATGCTTTAAGACAAATCTTAGATTGGTTTACAGAAGCTGGAGATATACAGCCAGGTTTACTGTACGCACAATTCGGTATTGATGCACTTAGTGATGTTGGCGATGGTTATACAGATCAAGTTTTAGACATGTATTCAGATGAGCCGTTCTGATGTATAAAGATTTAGAAACACCTACTCTTGTTTTATTATTGCGTGAGGCTCGTATGGAACGCAAAGAATTACAAGCTAGAGAATATGAGATCCGCACAGAAATCAACTCTAGAAGCCTAGTAGTAGCACCGGAGAATTATCCTAAAAAACAATACGAACTAACAACAACCGAAACTTTAGAGATCGGACGTATGCTAGCTCAACAACGCACCACTAAAGACTGGTGTGAATATATCGAACAACTAATAAACAAAAGAAAATAAAGGAACAAAAATGAAACCACAAGCTAATTATCAAAGACAACAAACACCACACTCGTTAACAAAATGGATACTACTCAGCTTTATAGTTGTTGGAGTATTCGGACTTATATATTATTCAATCTCACCTAATCATTATTGGACAGTTTAGGGTTTAGAGAGAGGATATACAACAATGACAAAACAATTAGCATATAAAGCACAAGGATATTTAGTAAAAAATTTGCCAGCACCATTTAGAAGTAAAGGTGTCATACCTGGTAAGCATTACGATATAGACATCAACAATAACTTCGATACAATAATATTATCTCATAATAGCCATATCGTTTATGTAAGTGATTCATTTGAGTTAGCGAGCGAATATTGGCTATTTTCTAGAGATACAGTAAATGAGGTTGAAGATATTATTCTTGCACTAGGACATTATGATGCCTAATGCGTTATCTAAAGAACAACTAGACAATATAGAGTTATGTATTTTGAGAGTTAAGGAAACTCCAGAAAATGTTACAGCTAGAGAAGCTACTTTATTTATTAAAAATATTGTTGAGGTGCGTATTGTTTCAGATGAAAGGAAAATAGAATGAGTCAAGAATGTTTATTAACCGAATGGATTCGTAGAGAAGTGATGGAGCGTATGGAAGCAAAACCAACACCATTTTCTTTTGGAGATATTCAAAGAGAAATTATTGAAGAAGCATCTAAGCAAATCAATTTTACTATAACTAATTACGCAAAAATGTTTGAAATGATGGGTTAGGAGGTACTAATGGATAAGCAATATATTTTACGCAAACCAATAAAAACACAATTTTGGGATGATGAAGAAGATCGAATAGTTGATATTTCTATACCTAATCAATGTTGCAATGATGGCTCTCACGACGAGACAACATTACTGCTAGAAAATTTTAATGATCTTTTTGTTGAGTTTGATGAGGATACTATCCGAAAACAAATAGAAGAACTAATTTACCCTTTTATAGAGATGAGTGAGCGTGAGGGTTATTATGCTTTAGAAAATCGTGAATTGTTTCACGAATTAGATGAAGCTGAGAGTGCGACAGATGTCATCGTTAACAAAGTGTTAGCTCTTTTAGGAGGTACTACAAATGAATAGTAAAGAACCACAAAAGTACATATTAATTGAACCGACAACGCTTGAAGATATACAAGCATGGGCAACAGATGAAGCAGTTGAAAGACCATTATTTAAACCATTTGACGAGAATGCTATCCGAAAACAAATAACTGAAGAAGCTAAAGAATTATTAAATGGACGCGTTCTATTAACTAGCCCTTTTGAAGACGGTGGGTTTAACCCTAGCAAGGAAGAAATGGAGCAAATGGACACAGATGATATTTTAACATTTGTTGATAGGGTGTTAGCCCTTTTAGGAGGTACTACAAATGGAAAATGAACAATATGCGCATCCGTTTAATTTTTGGCGTATCAATTATGGCAACAGAATTTGCTCATGTGGAAAATCAGAGGACGACGAAATTCATGTTGACTCTGTGGTGTTAAGAAAACAAATAGAAACAATTCTTATAGGTCATGCTAACGATATTGGTGAGTCTGATTTCGCTGACAGCAAACAACACAAGAAAATAACAAACAAAGCAGTAGACGCGGTGTTTAGTCTTATAACAGGAGAAACAAAATGACTTATATAGAAATTTACGAACAATATCTAACAACAATGAAATCGGAATATTTACCTGATGGTATAGACAAATTATTTGAGTTATATAAGCAGGAACTTGTTGATGAACAACAAATACTAAATATTTTACAAGGTTTTAAACAGGCATACACTTTAGCTAGTGCCCAAATATCTAGATGGACAGATGAAACAAATTTATATGTAGTTTGGTCGTGTACCAGTCAGGCTTGCCACGAACTTTTAAAAGCTTTAAAGGTTGTTGAGGGTTTTTAGTCTTATAACAGGAGAGAAATGAGAACTCAAAATCTATATGCTCCCATAATAACCTATTGCGATTCGTGTAGTGGTAGTTGGACAATTTGCAAGCATTGTAATGAAACTTGGCCTTGTGAAGATTACCGAAACTCGCATGAAGAAAAACAAATAGCAAAGCAAGAACGATGGGCTGAAAAACATTTAGCTTGTCCATTTTGTTAGGTTGAGGTACTTTAAAGAAAGAGAGAAACAAACATGAGTGAGCGTAAATTAAGAAAATTAAAAGAAAAGAAATTTCAAACCGAACACCTTATGGAAATGTTAGAAGGTAGCTTCAAGACAACTACTGATACTTATGGGGCAAAAATAGGTGCTGTTTTAAGAAGTGAAGATCTAAAAGCTTATGCGAGGTTAAAAGAAAAACTATTTCAAATCAATCATAAAATCAAGTTGCTTGAGGGTTTAGAGGAGTGAACAACTAATGGAAGGTCAATCAGTAACTATTGAATGTAAAGATCGTGAAAATGTTGTTATTACTATTGGTATTCCAGCTTCGGTATTTTTTGTTAAAAGAGAAGGTATTGATTTTGTTTCATTATTGGAAAACATTTTAGATATAAAGGACGAAATTGAATATGGGAGTAAATAACTAATGAGCAACTATAAAACTTGTAAACAATGCAACAACAAAGCATGGAAACTAAACCTATGTTTCAAACACTATAATTATCCTACAAAACAATGCTTCTGTAATAACTGTGAAGAACAAGCAGTCAAAATGAATTTGTGTGAGAAACATTTTAAACAATTAGTAGGAGCGAAATGAGCGAAAAAATTATATTGATAACAACACCACTAGGTTTTATTTGGGAATTATCAGCAGCATTTGTTGCTGACTTGAGAGCAAAACATTACGCCGATGATCCAGATAGTTCTTACCAAAAAGAATTTGACTATGCGATGAGTGAAGGCGGTGAATATGAACTTGTTGATTGGCTTGGTAACAATATGAACTGGGAAGATTTTAGTGAAGTATGTAAATTGGTGCACACACCGGATATTCAGTTTCCACATCAAGGTGGTGACTTAATAGCTATTGCGAAGAGGGACGAAAGTGAAAATTGATTATTCGATAATGGCACACCATTCACGCATCGGTTATCTATATTCAATCTATGAACAGTTAGAAGATCCAGCCATAGTGTTAGATAGCGGATATTTTGGTGTATGGGGAAACGCTAAAAGAGCCTGGAACAAAATAGATCCCGATTCAGATTATGGCATAGTAATCCAAGATGACGCGATATTGTGCGATGGGTTCACTAAAAAAGCAGAACAATTCCTTACAGAACACGACGGACAAATCATATCTTTTTATTATGGTAACGAAACAAAATGGGTTAAACCACAATACTTCGATGCACCACTATTTCACGCAGTCGCTCTAGCAATACCAACAAAACTAATACCCGAAATGATAGCTTATTGTGATACACGCCACGAAGTATACGGTGATGACATGAAAATAAAACGATGGCTAATCTCCAAAAACCTAACATGCCGATACTCTAACCCTAGCCTGGTGCAACACCGTGACATCCCATCAATCATTGACCCACAAAAACCAATCCGACAATCAAACATATTTCAACAGTAGGATGTGAACATGAAAGCCAGATACAGAGGCAAACCCTATAAAGCCTTAATTTTCGGTTTAGAATACGACATTGAAGTCAAAGGTGGAGATGAGTTTATGATCTCAATTCAAGTTTTGAATTTCAAAGATCAGGGAAATTGGATTGATTACTGCTGGCAAGTATACACGCTCGAAGAACTTTTTGACGAGTGGGAAATCGTAGGAATTTAGACATGAACTTACAAACAAACAAAGACAACCCTCGCACAATCACGGCCGACGCATACGACAAATTGAAACGCTCCATTGAACGCAACCCCGATGGACTCACAGCAAACAAAATAGCTCACAAAGACGGTATCATCATTTCAGGAAACCAACGATACCGGGCAATCCAAGAACTGAAACTCGACATGAAACCGGAATGGTTCAAAGATTTGTCCGGGTGGACTCAAGAACAAATCGATGAATGGGTAATACAATCAAACATTAGTGCAGGAGAATGGGACTGGGATATACTCGCGAACGAATGGGAAGCCGATAACCTAATCGACTGGGGTATAGACATGCCCGATGACTGGGGTACTAGTAAAGAACTTCCTGAAGATATTGATGAGATACCAGAAGTAAAAACACCCATATCAAAACTTGGTGATCTATGGTTACTCGGTTCGCATCGTGTTTTGTGTGGAGATTCAACAGACAAATCTACAGTCGAACGGCTTATGGATGGTAAGAAAGCCGACATGGTATTCACAGACCCACCATACGGAGTTAACTATAAGTACAACGACTACGAAGATATACAAGGCGACAAGTACCAGATGTTTTGCGATCTCTGGTTTGAAACTATTTCGATTTTCTGCAACAAGATCATCATTACGCCTGGTGCTGTTAACCTGCCAGAATGGATAAGTAGATCAAGACCGAAGCACATAGGCGTTTGGACAAAAACAAACGCCATGACACATGGAACAGTCACGCACTTTTGGGCTACTGAACCGATCTTATTCTATGGCGACTTTACAAAAAAACGTGCGAATGATGTCTTTAACTTTCCTGTGAGCAAACAAAAAGATGTCGGCGACCACACATGCCCGAAGCCAATGGAAATGATGATAGACATAGTAGAGAACTTTTCAGAAAAAAATGAAACCATACTCGACGTGTTTCTTGGTTCTGGTTCTACACTCATAGCGTGTGAACAAACAGACCGCCTATGCTACGGACTAGAACTCGACCCTCATTATGTCGACGTGATCTGTAAACGCTGGCAAACACTCACAGGCGAACTACCCATCTTAGAATCAACAGGCGAAGCACACGACTTCATGGTACAATCAAACTATGAAAACTACAGACCAAGTTCCAAATCCTACAGGCAAAGGTGGATTTGGAGATAACCCACAGAATAGAAATCCTGGTGGATGGGTTAAGACCGATACGCCCCGTTTTAAATTGGAACGAATGATGAAGCTATCTGAGCCTGAACTAAAAGCTGTAGCTGATGATATTGATGCACCGTATTTTGAACGCAAACTAGCTACAGCTATTAAGAAAGCTGATTGGAAAGTAATCCGTGAGATGACCGACCAAGTTTATGGACAACCGAAACAAACTATTGATACTACTATTGCGATCCCACAACCTCTAGCACCTGTACGAGATTCTGATCTTGAGACTGACTAGCGCATACCATAAGATTCTAGAACTATCAGGAAGATATAGGGTAGTACAGGGCGGTATGCGAGCCGGTAAAACTTTCGCTATCTTACAATATCTAATTTCTTTAGTGGAGCAACGTGCTGATCTTACGGTAACAGTATGTTCTAATACTTTACCTGCTTTGCGTATTGGAGCGATGCGTGACTTCCAACAGATCCTTAAAGCTACTGATCATTGGGTATATTTCGATGAGAATAAAACAACTCACACTTTCACTTGTAAAGCCACAGGTTCAAAAATAGAGTTTCTAGGGTTAGATGAAGATTTAAAAGCTCGTGGTGCAGCAAGAGATATTCTGTTTATTAACGAAGCTAATAGGATTAAATGGGATGTATTCGAACAGCTCGCTATGAGAACATCAGAGTTTATTTTTTTGGATTATAACCCATCATCAAAATACTGGGTTCACGATAAGATCATACCTAGAGAAGATAGCTCATTTGAAATACTTACATATCTAGATAATGAAGAGATACCACCGCAAATCAAAGCAGATATAGAATCACACGATAGAACTTCTAACTGGTGGAAAGTATATGGGCTCGGACAGATAGGTGAACTAGAAGGCAACATTTTTACCGGCTGGGAATTTATAGATAAGATACCTGAAGAAAAAGAACTGTTAGGTTATGGCCTCGATTTCGGTTTCGCTCCTGATCCATGTGCTCTCGTATCGTTATGGAAAGTAGATGGCAAACTTCTCGCTGTAGAAGAATGGATGGAAACAAAGCTCACACCGGAACAAATAGTAGCTAAAGTCATTATGACTACACTACCTAACAGTCTGATCATTGCGGATAATGCTAGACCAGAAATAATATCTCAAATGCAACAATCCGGTATCCAAGTACTGCCTTGTGTGAAACAAGAAAATATTGCAGGCCAACTCGTAGGTGTAAACGGACAACTCGAAAAGATGAACGAGTTTAAATTCTTAGCTTACGGTAAAAACCTTGAAGAAGAATATTTAGATTATCGATATAATGAATCACGCGATGGTACTTTTACGAGTAAGATACCTAAAGGCAAAGATCATTTGCTTGATGCTTTAAGGTATGTGTGGTACTGGACTCATAGACGTGATATATTAGAATCAGCAATGGCACGAATTTTGAAAGAATATAAATGAGAAATCCTTTTGCAATTAAATCTAGAACTATAGTTGCTAATGCAAAAGATGCTTCTAGTGCTGTCCCTTCTACTCGTCTAGATCAACAATATACTTTACCTGGTTTACTATCACGTTCGGCTTACGATAATGGGTTCGCTCCGATCTCTGCTATTAGTGATGAGATACTGAAACGTAATTTACATCTTGGCGATGTTAACAATCCCGAAAACGATATTACTAAACAGTTCATGTTTTGGAATGCTTTCGTTAAACCTAATGATCGTATGGGATTCATGCAATTCTTAGATTTACTTGTTGCAGGTTTTTTGTCTTTGTCTGAACTTTCTTTTCTAGTATGGCATAGTAATGGTGGTGAACCTATACCTGGTGCGCCTGAAGGCGGATTTACTTTAGATAACATCGCTGGGTTTACTGTTATTTCGGAAGCGTATAAAGGCTATGATTCTTATGGTTATGAACAATGGAACATAAATTTAGGTCTAGGGCATGGAACTAAAAAATTCTCTCGTGAAGATGTGTTAACTTTAAAATATAGTTTACTTCCCGATGACGGTATAAGCGGTGTCAGTCCTGGTTCAGCTTCAGGCCAAGAAGCAGCGATACGAGATCGTTTAAATCAACAGCAAAGAGCGTTATTTGATAATGGTGCAACACCATCAATCATAGTTACTATCCATGCTAGAAGCCATGACGAGTTCACTACGATACAACAAGCTTACGAAAAAAATAATCGTGGTGCTGCACAAGCTGGCGGTGTTGTCTACCAATCTGTTATTGATAATGGAATGTTGGCTGGGATGGGTGAACCTAAAATTGTTATTACACCTGTTGGTACAGCGAACAATCAGTTGGCTATTAAAGAAATTATTGAGTTCACGGAATCAACTATTACTTCTAATTATGGTGTGAGTCCGATTATTTATGGTGATGCTACTACTACTACTTTTCAGAATCAGGAACTTGCAGATCGTAAATTCATGGACAGAGTACAAGCCATATTGGTTAGACTGTTTGCTTCGTTTGAGAATGAACTATCACGCCTAATAAATATGCCTTTACCTTTTACTTTTGTGTGGGATGATGTACAACTTGATCTTACTCAAGAACAAGAAATAAAAGCTCGTACTAAAACAGAAAATGTTAGAGCATTTGTTAGCCTTGTACAGTCGGGTGCTACACCTGAACAAGCAGCAACAGTATTAGAGTTAGGTGATGATTGGAAGAAGATAGCGATAGTTGAACCTGTAACAACACCAGATATTGCACCGGCTGCACCTACATTAAATATGTTTAAACCTATAGAGCCTTTAATGTTAGAAGAATGTTCTTGTGAAGCTCATAACGCTTTACCTTCTAAGGTATCAGAAACAGAACAATCGGCTCAAAAAAAAATTCTAAATATACTTAAAAAACTTGCAAAAGATCTTTTCGATAAGAAACAATCTAACGCTGTTAGTGTTTATGATCAACAAATTATTGATGAGCTTACTAGTGTGATGGCTCAGGGTTCTACTGTTGCTGGTACACAATTACTTAATGATGTTGGTGATGATCTAGTGTTAGCTGATTTTGCTTCGCTATCTAAATCTTCTATATCTAGGTTAGAGAAACGTGCAACAAAAGTTGTAACTAACTATAAAGATTTCGTCACCGAGAAACTTAACGTATGGTCTGATCAAGATGTTAAAGAAGCATTTAGTAGTTTCTATAGTGACAAAGTAGAATCACGAGCAAGCCTTATATCTCAACAAGAAACCAAAAACGCATATCAGAATGGTGAGCTAGATGTTGGTGAGAATATAGATAAATGGTTAACAAAAAATAAGCCACAGTCTTATATAGTAAAAACTTGGCGTACTACATCCGATAAGCCTTGTCCGTTCTGCCAGAAGATGGATGGTACAGAAGCTGGAATTAAAGATAGTTTTGTTCCTGGTGGTCTTATAGAATCTGATGATACGACATTGGTTTTAGATTCTGCTTATAGTGACGGGTCGATTCCTGATGCTCATGCTAATTGTCAATGTGTATTCAAATTTAGTTTGAAAAGTAAATAGGAGAAATTATGGTTAATAGTTATATTAGAGCAAGGTCACCTAAAGGTAATGTGGGTGTTACAGACGTTGTCGATGCTGGAGAGTTATCGGCATATTCGGCTGGTGTGCTTTCTGGGTTTAATGCTGCATCGGCTGCATCGTGGACTTTACAAATCGGTGGTGTATCGGGTACGCAAGATGTTGCTATAGCTAAAAACCCTGGTGGAGAATCAGAACTGTTTAGTGGTACAGCTGGCCAGTCTATAGCGTTTGTTATTGGTGGTGCGCCTGGTACACCTGGCCAATCTAGGACTGATGCTCTAGTTATCTATAAAGATCCGTTTACTACTTCTGTTGTAAATAATGGTGTTGATGTTACTGACTATCAGGTTGTCGCTGGTACGGCTGCTACGACTGGTACTCAAGTTCCACCGAATGATGCTGCTATCCGAGCTGCGATTCCAACAGGGTCACTAAAGTTTTATACTGTTTTGGGTTATGTGACTATTGCTTATGGTGCTGGTTCTGTTACTACAGCGAACTATTTCAAGAACCCTGCATTGTTAGGAACTCAAACTGTTGCTGATGCGACAGCTAGGGCATTGATTACACCTGTCGAGGGAATGGAAGTATATCAACTTGATGATGATGCAAAATATGTTTATACAGGTTCAGAATGGATTGCATATGACACTAAGTGGCAAACATACACGCCTGTTTTTTATACGAATGGAACAGCATATACTATTGGAAACGGAACAGTTGTTGGAAGGTATTTCAGAACTGGAAAAAAAGTGGCGGTGAAAATTCGACTTGTAATGGGTTCATCAACAACATGGAGTGGTGCATCCGGAGCGCATGAAGTTAGTATTCCATTTCCATCAAACTATACTGCAAACATAGATTTGAACACACCATTGGGTTCATGGCAAGCCTACAATTCAGCGGTTGCATCGACAAATGGAAACGTGGAATTGTCTGCAACAACTAGCCGAGTGTCCTTGATGTATTTCAAATATGGGGGTACGGCTAATGACCGCGCAGCACTTTCAAACACAGCACCATTCACTTCAGCTGTTGGCGATGCACAAGCTGGTGCGTTTGAATACGAAATGGCATAACAAATGCGACTTGTTTTTATTCGTGAATCAGATGCAGAAACATTCGAGATGTCTGCTACTGCAAGCGGAGCTTTCGTTTTAGATTCTGGTGCGCAAATACCAGGTGGTACTTCGCTTGATATTACTGGTTACGAATATTCAGGTCGTGATGGTGGCTATCAGACATCATCAAGGAAACAAAGACGTGCTTTTACTGTACCATTTATGATAAGGGAAGATCACACTACAACATCAGGACTATTCGAACTAATAAGACAAGCACAAGGATTTTTTGATGAGCATAACGATGATCTGATCTCTAACCTATTTACGATTGAAGTATATACAGGCGACCGTACTGATAGTTCTTATATGATGCGTTATGGAACTATATCTGTTCCTTTTAAAGCTAAAGCGGAAGTTGGTATGACCCGTGCGCAAGCAGAAATATCTTTTATTTTCGGTGATCCTTATCTTTATCCGATTGGTGATAGTGGTCTTACTGTTCAACTGTTTGCTGGTGGTCAAGCTCAAACATTAAACGGTCGCCAATGGGATGATACAGATTATGCGATGTGGGATGATACGGACGGTAAATTGTGGACTACAGCTGGCGGTTCAGGTGATCCTGTCGCTGTTGATGTTATATCGATTACTACTGTTCCTGTATCGATAGAATCTAATGGAATACTTGTTTCGCCACAAATAGTGAACCTTACTAACTCGAGTAGTTTTACTTATAATGGTACGCTTGGAGCGTTAGATGTTCTAACAGTTGACACTCTAGGGAACGTTCTAGTAAATGGGGTAGCTCCGCCTTTCACTTATAGTGGTACTTTGACAGCGACTAATGGTACTAATACTTTCGCGATGATAGCAGCAGGTGGAAGTCCTGGATATGTTGAACTTACTATTCTTGGAGCGTTCTAGTGTGGCAAATAAACTACTCGTATGATGGTGTCGAGCTTGGCGATCTGTTCTCTATTAGTTCAGGTTTAACTTGGGGTAAAGAACGCAATAGTGTAAGATCGATTTCTTTTAGTGTATCGTTACGTAAACTTTACGAGTGGTGTCAAACACAAGATTTTGATATAACCAGGATGTTCACGCCTATAAAATCTACAGTAAAAATAGTACAACAAACTTCACCTACAGTATCAGGTACAGTTGTTGGCGGTTGGCTATCTCAAACACCAGCTTTCAGTTTCGGCAATAGTGCAGATGCTAGCGTACTATTCACTTTCAGTACATATCTAGGATTAACAGCTGGAGCGTATATTAAACCGCCTTATAGTTATAACGATAATTTTAACGATGTTGCCCAATACCAGATTGAACGTATAGTTGAACGAACAATTATTGCTGGTGCAGCTTGGCCTATCTCTCCTGGAACTTCCGATGTGCTTGCTGTAGTTAGCGACGTGTTGGAAGCACCTAAATCGTTAAAAGATTTCTTGCTAGAACGAACCGACAATACTACAGGTACAGGAAGCTTCGACGTGTATGATGATCCGAATGGAGTAATTACTTTATACGAGAAATACGGTGTGGATATTTCTAGCGAAGTAACTTTTTCTTACCCTGATATGGGTGGTAAATATGATGTTAAAACTATCTCGTTTCCTGAATGGTCTAATTTTGTTTCGGACGTGTTTTTGACTGGTGCTGGTAATGGTTATGCTACAACTTCGGGAGCGCAAGGATCAGCAATATTTAGTACTGCTACTAATAGTGACACTTTAGCGAATACTGGATATTGGGAAATAGCTACTAGCGAATCAGATATTAGTGTACAAGCTGTTTTGGATGATAAAGCTACTTCTTACGTTAAGAATACCGATATGGCTTTTGTTACACCTACTATAACTTTAGATGGAGATAGGTTTCTGCTTTATGATCATGATCAGGGTGGTGATTTGTGGCTTGGCGATAGTGTTTTTGTTGATGCTACAGGTTGGACAGATCCGCTATTACCTTTAGTAACACCTATTAAACTGCGCATTAACTCTATTGATGCCACTATAAACCAGCTTGGCCATTGTGATCTATCTTTAGGGATGGTTATAGATGAGTGATGTAGTAAAACAGGTAGCTGATATAGAACGCGAACTATTAGCTTTAACAGGAAATCAACCACCTAACCCGAATCAGATGCCGATATATACACAAGTAGGAATCACATCGATTGACCCGCAAGTGTTCAATATAGTTTTTGATGACGGTATTATAAGGCTGACAAAATCATTTACGTCGCCAGGAAATTATGCGATGATCTCTTATTATCTAGGAAATTTACAAGTTTATGTTCAAGGAACTCCACCTGTTACTTTTACTGTAGTCAGTTTAGGAAAATTTGCCATTGTCTGATCTTATTACCGATATTGCCGATGCGCGACGCGAGTTGAATGCTATTAAAACAGGATTCAGTGGTACGTCAGCGATGTTCACCGGTGCTACTGTCACTTTGCAATCTTTTAATACTGTGCCGACGACTGGCATGCTTATCACGGTTGATTTTGAATACACTGATTTTCCTGATATGAATATTACCGGCATCAGAAGTTTACCTTCACCTGCGGTTGTTATCGGTCGTGGAATACGCCGGTCACTTTACGAATGGTATATAGAATACGAAGCATTATTCGGTACAATAAGGTGGGATTGCATATTGACTTCCGAAAATCCACCCACATTATTTACGTTAGTAGAAGTCTCATGATTGACCTTATCGATCGTGTGGCAGATATTAAAAGGCGATTGCGCGGGCTTAAATCGGTACGTCCTTCTAACCTTTCACAAGTAAGAGTGTTCGAAGTGGCACAATCTTTTAATATTACTTTGCAGGCAGCGGGTTCACCTGGTGATCAAGCAGTATTTTTGGTGACAATTAATTGTTCAGGTACACCGTTTTATTCGGTTGCATTGGATGATTTTATTTTATTTCCTGTAAAGATCGTACCGAGAAATAATACTGAAACAGTTGTTGGTAATACAGTAACAAGATATATTATTGCAAAAAATCTTTTCGCAGGTATTGTCAATGAAACTGTTACCGTGCGAGGTTTTGCTTTAAATGGTTTATCCGGATCAATAACAAGGACATCATAATGAAAGCTAGAATACGAGTTAAAGAAAACAGGCTACGAGCAGAATGCGGAAACAAAAATTGTGGACGATTCCTATCCGAAAT
>OFQX01000275.1_pt1 | contig 16357 bp, 32 predicted proteins | sample 1542951 | NCBI WGS metagenome assembly OFQX01 (sample SAMN07774215, study PRJEB24372) | wastewater metagenome | isolation source: WWTP Novara (Effluent) | place: Italy: Novara | collected 2015-12
ATTGTGTATGGCCTCGCCGTCCGCGTTGTGCGCCTGTTGCTCCTCAGCGATTCGGGCTGCCTGCCACTTGATCTCCTTCTTGACCACCCGCACCGCCCGCTTGTGTTCGTTTCGCAGCAACCTAGCTTCACAGTCATAAACCGTCTCATTTCCCCTACATTGCTCGGTATGCACCTTCTTGTCGGCCCAGTCTGTCCACCCCTGGCGCGTCATTTGTTGCCCCAATCTTCACCTTCTGGTAGGTCCATTTCGCGGTTCGCGTCGTCATTTTCGGCTTCCTCGTCAGGCAATTTGCCGAACCACCCGAGGTCAATCAAGCCATTTAGTTCCGGCTGCTTCTTTTCCATCCCCCCTCCTTCCCGCTCACGCGGTTATAATTTCTTCCGCTTCGCCTGCATCAGCACCAGGTAAATCACCCGCTCGTTTTGTGCCGACCGTTTGCTGAACACAAGATCCGTCTTAAATCCATCGACGCTGCCCTTACTGCCTGCCCCACGTATCGACTCCCATTCTTTCCACTCACCCTTGACCAGCTTCTTGCAATCTGGGCACCTCAACTCATTCTCAAACATCGCCTTAATCTCATGTTCGAGTCTAACCCCTGCGTGGTATTTAGCCATTTACCCCTCTTTCGCTCATATTTGCCCCAGGATTCACGATCTCATTTTCCCTTTGCATTGCACGAATCTTTCCGCAAGTCTTAATACAGGCCAATTTTGTTCGCTCCAGGGCCATTCTCGTCACAATGCAGCCACCCATGGGTATCTCCGTACCACTTGCGTGACCTCATCGGCCTTGAGCGCAAGGAGGGCCGTTCGGAATTGCTCGATTAATTTTCCCTCCCGTTGCTTGTAGTCGCCTGGCTCCATGTCGCCCATTGCCACATGCCCCAGGGAATTGCGGACTTGCATAATCCCGCCGATCAAAAACACGGTTTCATATAGGCCTGGCCCGAATTGTTCCTTCGCAACGCCATTGGTCGGCTGTTCATGCTCGGTATTGCGCCAGATCACTTTACTGCTACCAGGCTTGATCCAGCCGCAGGTACACACCACGCCATGGACTTCGCGGTCACAGCCGGGGCAGTTCATCTCCCCCCCTTCGCCGCAAACTTCACGGCATTGCGGAGCCACGTGCGAAACGCGGCGTCCCAGTCTTTGAACGTAGACCCCTTCGCGGTATGGTGGTCACGAAAGGCGGCAAATTCTTTATGCACGTTCAACGCGTACCCCTTCGCCATCGCTTCGGCCCGTTCGTTGAATTGAAACCCTTCCGGAAATCCGGAGGCCCGTTGCACCACTTTTGTGGGTGTTGGTGAAACTTCACCATCTGATCTGTTCTGATCTGTTCTGATCTGTTCTGAGAGGACCCTTGACAAATTCGTGGTCTCCAATAAACCTGAGCGATATAGCGGCTTTAGGTCTATTTCTGTATGTGGAACGTAGAGCATTTGTCCTAGATATGTAGAGTCGTTGTATATGCGATTGCCCGTGTCGTATGCCAACTGTAGAAGCCCTGTATACAAATATCGGTGGTGTGTAGAGAGACTGAGGAAGTCCGGGTCTCTGTATAAGGACCGATGCAGCCGAATCCACGGGGCGTTTTCCCGCTTACTTTGGATGCGCTCATAATCACTCTCTCGAATGCTCAGAAATTTCTGGGCCATGCTCACCCCTACTCTTCCTCGTACCCGTGCGCTTCTTCGATGTAGAAGGAAAGTGACAGGTATCTCCCATCGCACGACGCCTTAAAGCCTCCGGTTGATAGGGCCCAGCCGCGCTTTCGTCTGCAGTCTGTCAAGAGTTCTTCCGCACGCTGCTTCAACTGTTTGATGGAGGGCACCCCTTTTTCGTGCCACACCCACTTCATAGCCGTCATCGCTGCATGTACGCGGATGAAATCAAATTCATCCATAATCTTCTCGATTTGCTTCTCGTACGATAATCGCTTTGCCATGCTCACCCCTACGCCTGCTCACTGCTCATGATTTGCCGCCCGAGCCATTCCGCAATTTGCGGGACGATGGCGTTGCCGAGTCCTTTAAGTCTGTGAACCCTATTGGGTAGCCCATAAGTAACTCCCAGAATGTTGGGTTCGGCCACCATCTGTCTGTATGCGGGTTCACTAAAAACCATGCTCTCGCCACCCTCTGCCCTAGCGAATCCGCCGTTCCGTGGAATAGCGGCTTCCATGAGTATCCCCGCTTTAGTGGAGAGCGCTTCCAATCCGTTGCTTGCGGCGTGGGCCACAATCCACACCCTGTCTCTCTCATGTTTTGCACCAAAGGCGCTCGCCGGTAGACAATCCCATTCCGCATCGTACCCGCTCTGGGCCAAGTCTCCGAGAACACGTCCCATGTATTGGTTAGTAAGCAGACCTGGTACGTTCTCCACAAGGATGTAGCGGGGTCGAAGTGCGCGAATGGCTCTGACGTATTCACTCCAGAGCCCTGAGCGCTCCCCATCGATCCCGGCCCGCTTTCCGGCAAAGCTGAGATCCTGGCAGGGGAAGCCTCCGCAGAGCAGATCCACTCGGGGAACAGTTGCCCAGTCGATGGCGCGAATGTCTCCATATCGCTGGACGTTGGGCCAATGCTTGGCGAGCACTCGTTGACAGTAGGGGTCGATTTCAACTTGCCACGCGATTTCGAAACCGGCTCGTTCAAGGCCAAGATCAAACCCTCCTATACCGGCAAACAAACTGCCGACTTTCACGCGACTTCCTCTGACTCTGACCCCATCAGCGAGACTTGATTCTGTCTGCGTTCAAGTTCTGCCCTAGCGGCTTCCTTGTGGTCGCCATCCTTGCCGTTCTCTGCGAACCATTGGAGGTAGCTGGTATCAATGTCGGTAATGTGCGCCGATTTCCACTTGCCCATGCGCCAGATGAACGGATGCGGCACCGATGTATCTTCGACCGTGACCTCGACCGGCTCACCGGCGAGTTGCTGCGCGGCGTCTTGGAGGGCTTGAGCGGGGGAAGGCTGTACTGCCTCAACCACCACGGCTGTTGGCTCCTCTAATCGCGCCTTGAGCTTATCCTTGAGGCTGGGCGGGGCTGCTGGCTGCACTTCAGCCGATACCGTTTGGGGTTGCGGCTGCGGAATGTCTAGCGCCTCTTCCGCCATGCTCAGACCCTTGAGCACGTCGGCAAATTTATCGCGCAAGGCAAATGCCCTGGCGCGAAGGGTCAACATGCGGGCGGTGTATTGCTGCCAGGGACCAGACTTTCCAAGCAGGCCAGCGCGTTTCGCGTCCTCGATTGAGAACTCGACGCGGTGCGGCTCGTGACCCTTCCGCTTCACAATACACACGCCCTTTGTCGGCGTACTCTCGGCCTCGTTGTGCCATTCATACTGCGGAGAGACTTGCACCAGGCCTAGGAGGGCGTCTCCCCACAGTGAGGCCCGCCCGTTAATGACGGCGATGGACTCAAGCGCAGCCATCGGGCTTAATCCAATTTCAAGGCCCTTCTGAATGGCAACCAAGATGTTGCCGGGCTTGTCCTTAAAATCCTTCGGGACGAGATCGGACTTGCTCATGATGTCGGCAAACTTCAACGCCTCTTCCAAGTTGCGAGGGGTGAGGCTGAACGCTGGCTGCGTGGTGTCTCGGATCGCTACTTCTTGCATGTGATCTCCTTGGTTGGGGTCACGCGAAAGACGCGGTGCCCTGGTTTCTTGACTTGGTAGTGCTCAAATAGGTCTGGGTGGTCTTGCTGAAATTGGTCAATATCAAACGTCTTGCCGTCCTTGGTGGTTTTCCATGAAATGGAATAGCCAGGGAGTTTCGCTCCGGAAGCGCCAGCGATCTGCGCCTTAATCCAGCCTTCATGGTCGGCCTTGAGCCCTTCGAGTACCTTGATCTGCTCCTTGTAGTACAAGAAGGCGTTGACCATTTTGACGGCTTCCTCGGAAGGTAACTCGATCACCTTCCCGCTATCCCTCGGATACAACCGCTTCAGCAGGTCCACCGTTTCCGGCGTCCACGTCTCTGTGGGCGGATCGCCAGCCTTGACGCGCACCATAAACCGCGCCTCTAGCTGAATCAGGTATTCCTCAACTTCCTTGTCCCGCTCCACATCGAACACGACCGGCTTGCCCCACCCGAATAGCACGGCCACCTTGCCCCAGTCCCGATTCGTCACGGCCATTTGGTGAGCCACTTGCAGGGCGATGTCATCCGGCAAAATATCGAATCGCGCCCCAGATCGGCGCTTGATTTCGAGGATGCCAGGGCCTTTCGGGTTGCTGATAATCTCGTAATCCAGGCTCGCCGCCATGAAGTCGTACTTGGGATGTTTGCGGGTCGGGCAGCGGCGTATCTTCAATCCCAATTCTTCCGCCACAATCTCGGCAATGACTGGCTCGAACTTGCTGCCCGCCTTCTGCTCCCATGTCTCATTGTCGTCATAGCGTGGCAGTTCCCCGTGGAGCTTGTAGTAGAGTTCCAATGGCGAGCAGTAGGTGCTCACGCCAGCCACCACAGGGGCGTCTGAACTGCCTATCGCCTGCTCGCGTGCTTCCTTTTGCTTCTCTGTCAGCATCCTTCCCCCTACCCCAACCACGCCATGTTGGAGGCCATTGCATTATTGGCTGCCGCGCAGATGTCGCAATGCCAGTTCCCGTTACGCCTGCCCAATCCAAAGAACGGTTCATGGCACTTGTAGCAGGGGTACGTGGTTCGCTTCACGCCGACCGATTCCTCCCCTAGCAACTCCTGCGGCCTACATGTCTGGTAGTTGATCGGCAGCCCTGCCTGCGCTAGCGCCCGATTCCAAGAGCCGAAGCGCTTGTTGATCGATGAGTCTGAAAACCTGCCATGCTTGCGATAAATCTCTATCCCGATTTCCATTTGCAGCCGATAGACCCGTTGAAGGTCTGCCAAGAACTCTTCTGGCGTCACGCCCATTGGCGCTCGCTTTGGTGGCCTGCGTGGGGCCTTGGTCGCTGTGCTCATAGTGGTAATACCTCCTGCGCTAGACGTTTGGCGGCGATCATCGAATTGCAAATTCCTGCGTGCAATGCGGACAAGTGACATAGCCTTTATGGGTTTGTTTCGTGACAACCAGGAGATTTTCCAGCCTATTGTCATGCTTGATTGCGTTGATATGGTGGACGTGCTCCCAGGGATGTAATGGCCTGTTCAAATGCTGCGTCATCACATACCGATGTTCAGCAATTAGCCCGCTGCTATTAGCGTTGGGGTGGTCCATCCGAAGCCAGATATAGCCATTCTTATCAACCGCCTTCCCGCCTCTCCATGAGGTTGAATCAGATCCTTTGCGGTTCCATGTCACGATCCCTTTTGTGCCAGCCCATGGAATGCTTAACTTCCCTTCTCGGAATAGGCGCTTGCGTGTTTCACTTTGCTTCCGGCGTTGTTCCTCGGTCATCTTCCTGCCAGTGTTAGCCGCAGAAATCTTTCGCTTCGTCTCTTCACTTTGCGGATGTGCCATACAAACCCTCCTGTTCTGCATGTGCCGGTCGTTCCTCAACAGATAAAGGCAGGGCCCGCTGCCTCAGTCTCTCAATTGCGATGTCACAATATTTCCGTTCGATTTCCACCCCTATGGCGCGTCGGCCAAGATCACGAGCAGCAACTAACGTCGTGCCGCTGCCCATGAAGGGGTCGAGGATGGTTTGGGCAGGATGGCGCGACATCAGGTAGCCAAGTAATGACACAGGCTTTTCATTGGGATGGACGCGGCCCTGCGCCTCAGAGAATGCGGTGAAATGGCCGCGTATCACTCCCTCATCTCTTCGGTCGGCACAGAAGCCATCCCCAATCACATAGATTTCTTCAAAGCTGTTCTTCCACGGAAAAGCTAAATCACCCATACCGAACGCCGGACCTTTATCGAAGATCAGGACTTGGCGTGTATTGCTTGGGCGAGGTGCCTTCCATGTACCGAATAGAAGCATGGGCAACCCTTCAAAATGCTTAATTACCCAGTCCCTTGCATCGGTAGAATGGTCATTGGCTATGACAGTATTTTCCCATGACGCACCATGCCCAGAAGCGTGGTTGATGCCGAAGGGAGGATCGGAAACAATCAAATCAACCGGCTCTAGGTGCGGGAGGATCTCGCGGCAATCACCTAAAAATATCTGTATCCCGTTGCCGTCGTCGTAGTAGGGGGTTAGTGCCATGCGTTCAGTCCCTTTCCGTCCAAACATCGACAACCGCCAGAAAGAACATCGCTAGCAGGAAGCCAGCACCTAGGCACGCAATCGTCAACGCCATGTGAGTAAGCTCCCGTTAATAATGCCCACGCCCACCCAATACACGGCCTGCTTGTAGTGCCCCTGGTAGGCGTAGGCGCTACAGGCTAGGGCGTTGAGGCCCAGGTTTATGCATAGCACGTAGTCACCCAGTCTCATCCCATCACCCTCCTGGCAAATTTCACCGCCATGGCGAAGGCGGCAGATTTCTTAGTCCCTCGTTTGCGTGCGACTGACTCAGCCTTTTCGCTGGGCCGGATCACGCGGTTATCCACCCACATCTTGAGCCTCGGCGAGAGGTAGAAGGGCTGGGTGTTCATGGCTTGGCCCTCCACACGCTGAGAAACCTCGGCTCCCGAGCGTCCAACTCACGCACCCACCAGCGGCACACCGGCAGGCAGGCTAGGCCCATGGCAATCCCGATTGACGCCCACTCCAGCCAGGTCATAGGCCGAACCCCGCAAGCCAGACCTCTAACGGCTCGGCATAGTGGACCACCAGCAACGCCGCCAGCACAGCGGCAATCATCAGCACGGCCTCTACCACTGGGTACGGGTCGCGGATCTCAAATTGACTCACGCGCTGTTCGGCGCTCATTTTGTCGGCTAAGGCTTCGGGGCTCAGATCGTGTCCCATGGCTACCTCCTTACGGTTCAAAGAAAAAGTCCACTCGTGCCCGTTCCATGCGTTCGCGTTCAATCTCGTCGTCAATCTCTTTCTGTCTCGCGATGGCAAGCTTGACCTCGTGGCACTTCAGACAGATAAATCCTTCGTTCAGATCCCACATGACTGAATCGTGCCCCTTGCATACTTCGCAGGCTTCCATCACGGCTCACCTCCGTGTTACTTCGCCACCATCCAGACCGCCAGACAGGCCAAGGTGATATAGAGTAGAATCCCGGTCACGATGTAGGTATTCGGGTCGTGTAAGTGTTTATGCATGGGGAGCCTCTTCAAGTGGGGGGAGGGTGAGTTTGCAATATCTGGCCACACCCTTGAAGCCTTCTTCCCATTGCGAAACATCGCAATCGTCGTGAATGGACTGCATTTCCGAAAGAATCCCTGGCTCAATATCGCTTAGCGCAGGCACTTTCTTTGCGATGAGCCCAGCAGTCTCGCCCTCGAACGAGCGTTTATATTGGTCGTCAGGAATCAAGCACCCCACCGCACAGCGCAGACCGTCAGGCCCACGATACAAACACGTGCCGTTTGCATTTGCCGACCTCTTTCCCTGCCTCCTCAGATGCCGCACCATCGTCTCGAACGCCTCTTGGTTGGTCATAAAACCTCCTTCCGAATCTGATACAGGCGCATATAGTTGCGGAGCTCCGTGGTCGCCGTATGCACCGGCCAGCCAGCTTCACGGCTCACAGCCAGGCCCAGCAGGCCGATCATGAATGGCACTTGGTCGGGCGTCCGTGGATGCTGATTCAATTCCTCCAGCCAAAACCCGCAGTGGTCGAGCCAGTTGATTAGCGGCTCCAAGGTGTGCGGGCAGGACTTCACCAACTCGTGCAAGATGTAGGTGGGGAGGCGGTTCGCTAGGGGCGTCATGCTGGCCCCCTTCCGCGCTTCACTTCGGCGGTAATTCCTAAGGCCTTTCGTACAGCCACGATCCCACCCGCATACCTGATGGCGCAGTTGTAGGCCGTCTTCCCTTCCTTGGTCGCCTGAATTGGGGCAGTATTGAGCGTGCTGCCCACGCCAAGTTGTTCGGCTACCATTCGGAGCCGGTTAAGATGGAAGGCAGTCCTGTTTGCTTTTATGGTCGCGTCCAACTGTGCGGTATCGACCCCAATGGATGAAAGCAGCCCCTTCCCTGCTACTACGGACACGCCGCACATCGACCACAATTCGTTGTATGACTTGGCCCGCCTTATGGCTTCCGGCAGGCGGGCAACGGCGGCACATACGCCTCGTTTTCCGAATGGCCGATACTTCACCCACCCGTTGAGATGGCCCTCAATCATGATTTGCCGCACACGCTCTCCGGTTACTCCTAGACTTTTCGCCGCCGCGCCGAGAGTCCCAAACTTGCAGATCAGAGATTCCACTTTTCGCGCGCGGACAATCTTTTCCTCTACGCTCCTCATGCCTCCACCTCCCGCTTTTCCGCCTGCTGGGGTAACGGCGCTCGCCAGCCGCAATTGATGCAGCGCGGTTCTTCGCCATCCCGCACGACGCAGCCTTGACATTTCGGGCAGCGGTTCATGTGGCCTCCTTATGCTTTCGTGGACTTATGCAAAGTCATGTGATCGTGTGGAGTCATGGGCACCAAATGCGATGGTTTAACGCACGTCGGGTTGAGGCATTTGTGGTGTAGATGGTGCCCTGCCAAGAGCAGGTTTCCCGCGATGATGTAACTGAATCGGTGCGCCTGGAACGTCTTTTGAATGATTGGTACATTGAAAAGACCATACGGGTTAGCCTTGCTCGTTACGCGGCCAGTCCATACCCAGCAATGCCGCGTCTTTCTCACTTTGCTGAAGAATCTTTCCCTGATTACCGACCGGGTATAGTCAGTGAGCGTTGCGTCCTTACGCAGCGGGCATAGATCGCGGGGCATCACCTTGCCACCTCCCTTCTTGTCCGTTTAATGCCTAATGACTTCTCAAGAATCCGGCGGGCTTCCAGGCTCAGGCTGTCTGAATGGTTCTCCTGCGCCAATCCGGCCAGCCGTTCCTTGAGTTCCTTTGTGATGCGGATCGCTAACCGCTCTGCTTTAACCATGTGTGCGCCCTCCGTTATCCTATGGTGTACATTGTACGCCAATCGTAAACATGTGTCAAGAGGGCACACCGAAAGAAAAATGGCCCTAGAACGTCTACTTATGAAATAGGCGTATTAAATCTGTCGGACGCGACACGAATCTTGTTGACAGATGTGGAGAGCCGTGATTAGTATGTCGTACAACGTCGAACAAGGGTGTGAATGACTTGACTGGAACCATGCGAAAGTCCTTTCAGCTAGGGAAAGATACAGAGCCACCACAGTGCGCCGCCAGGAGGATCGCTATGAATCCCTTTAGTACCATGCAAGATTTAGTGGCGGCGTTCGACAAGCTCCACATCTCCCAGTTGCGCGATCCGCGCCCGCTGCGTTGCCGCATTCGCAAATACTTCGGCCCGCTCTTGCCGCTCCCGCTCGAATCGTTGAGTGTGCCCGTTGTATTGGGATGGGTCAACGACATACGGAAGCACAGCGCCACGCAGGCGGACGGCTGCTTATCAGCGCTCCGGACCATGCTGAATAAGGCCATTGAGTGGGATATGTACCACGGTGCAAACGTTGCACAATTGATTAAGCGCAAGCGAGCGCCACGGCGAAAGCGCTATGTGATGGCCGGTGAACGCCCAGCCCTGGTGACAGAGATTGACCGTGAACCGCTCATGCTGCGGGTCTATTTCTATATGATGTACTACGTCGCGCCGAGGCCGTCAGAATTGCAGCGCACCAAACTGGAGCACGTGAAGTTGTTCCAAACTGGAAACAGTTGGGCGGGCGTCTGGATCAAGCCCATGACGAAGAATGGCGACGTGCAGCAAGTCCCGCTCCCCTCGTTCATCTGCTCGCTGCTGGCTGAATATCTGGCGACGTTGCCCCCCGAGCAAACGCAATTATTTGTCGGAGAGAACGGGCGCGTTCCAAGCTTCACCTGGTGGCATAATCAATGGGCCGAAGTGCGACGGCGGGCAGGCTTGAAGGACGTTCAGCAGCGCGACTTGCGGCGCAGTTGCGCCACTGACTTGACGGAATACTTAGACTTGGTTAGCATCTCTAAAGGCGTCCTGAATCACCGCGACTTAAACACCACACAAATCTATGTGCAGCCGGTCGATAAGAGAATCGTTCACGCGATGGATGAGCATGTCGCGAACACTAGAAGCCACTTACCACAAGGAGGGAATCATGAAACGCATCATTCTAGTCAGCCTGTTGTGCCTGTTCACGTTCCCGATTCTTACCGCGCAGACGAAATGCTACATCGTGCAGGGCAAGATGGTCTGCTGTGATAACTATGGGATGTGCAACTAACCGCGTTCTGAGATGGTGGGTTCGGGTCGGTCGTCCAGGTCTTTGCGCCCGTCCTGCTGATAGGTCATGAAATTCAGTAGGTAAAATGTACAAGAGGCGAGATGGTGACATCCCGATTCCTGGTCATGCGTCTCGCCTCGCCACCACCAGGCAAACCAATGGCGCATAAACGCCGCAGCGCAACGGCTGAACGATAACCCCTTCCGCCAGTTCCATGCATCATACTTGACGGAGCCGAAACTGTAGACCTTCGCCACTTCTTCAAGCGCTCCCATCGGCAGCAAGTCCCACCGCAACTTGTCAGTATCGAATTTCTTCCCCTCATTTGACATAACGAATTCCTTATTGCAGATTGTTCATGAATCGTGAACAGTCAGGAATAGTGAACAGCACAGGCAAGCTTAGTACTTCACGCTGAATTTATACTTCCAGTTCGACGCCCCGCTGGCCCCTTCCCCGATCCGCTTCTTGGCTTCCGCCCATCGTTCCTTGTCGTGCTCGCGGTAGAACTGAATCCCGAGGCGGCAATAGCCCAACTCAGTGGGCGGGAGTAGCTTCTTGTGCGCGTAGCTCTTTTGGCACTTCTCATCGTAGCCGGTCATGAAGCAGCCTGAACGAATGAACACGCGGGGGCGCTCTACCACCTTTAGTTGCCCGTTGCTGGGGATGGTGAGGGATGGAATATGCATCCCCCACAGCCGGTGCGTGTGGCTAAAAATGTAGATGTCGAAATCGAATCCGAGCGCCTTGTTTTCGGCTGAGGTCACGTCACCACCGATGCGGCTATTCCCGCCGCTCCAGTCGCCATGATGGATCAGCACCTTAAAGACCTTCATGGTCTTGAGCGTGTCACCGATCTTGGCCTTGACGGTCAAGCGCATGAAACAGGGCTTATCGAGGTACGGCACTTGCGCGAGATCGCAGAGAAATTGGGTGTCGGTACACTGATTCTGGAATTCGTGGTAGTGATTGCCTTCGGCGAGGCCTAAGAGTTTGGGGCTGATTCGCTTGAGGTAGTTGGTGTAGAACTTGATGGATTCCGACTTGACCATGCTGTCGAGTTCGCGGAAGGAATTATCATCGGCCACGTAGGCCTTCAGGTAGGTGCGGGCAGTAGTCCGAAGGAAATTAGCGTAATCGCCTAAGCCAATAGCGTAACAATTGTGGGTGCTGGCGATTTCATCGACGCATTGCCGCCAGAGCGGTTCTCGAAATCCTGGATCGTCACGATGGACGCAGCCAAACGGGATGATGGTCAATGGAGAGTTCGGGTTATCTAGTATGACTTCCGTGTCCAATACTTTCATGTGTTGCCGTGTGGCTGGCCTCCTTCGTGGTCGTGGCGAGTCCGGTAGGAGTCGAACCTACACCTTCGGTTTTGGAGACCGAAATGCTACCATTGACACCACGTACTCGCATATGCACGTATTTCGCCTCTAGCGTAAGTTGACATGGAAGTCAAGGGAGGGTAATATGAGGATGCGAGCGGCCCGCGAATAGCGGGGGTATCGAAAGAGCCGGTGCAGGATGGGGAGGCTCCTGTTAAATGAGGCGTAAAAGGGGAACTAACAGCCCCGCTCGCACTGTTCACCCAGTAGGCTGCAGGCGGGTGGCGCGATTCAAGATTCGTGGCTCGCTGACCATGCAGCCATATCGGCCTCAACTCCCGCACGGTCCCACGTAGGCCTGTTCAATACTCGCCCCGAATCCTCCCTGAATCTCGCCGAAGCGGTTGTGATATATGCCTAAGTGCGTGGTCGTATCCTCTAGGAAGTAGGGCCTCCCCCAAAACTGCTGCCCGTTATTCGCGACACACTCACGCTGCCAGGTGCGCCACAGATGCGGCGTCCTGTGTTTGTCCTGACAATGCCATGACGAAACGAGGTAGTCCTGCGGGCCCACCCGCATGACCTCCGCTTTCATGGCATCACACCCCGTTGAGAGGTTGAGAAACAGCGCGGCCATGATCGCGATGAGGTCCATTATTTGCCATTGCCCGGATTCAGTTCGAGCGTGAGGCATCGCCTCAATTGGACGGATCGCATGTCAGCGTTCGGCACACGTTCGGCATCGTTCACGCACACCACTTGCCCGACCATGAGCAATTGCTGGTGCTCCCTCGCCCTGGCCTGCAATTCGCCATACATGAACCCAAGGATAAACACCATCAGCGCGATCACCATCCAGCGTATCACCTGATCGGCACTCATGCTGTTGACATCGGGGAAGGGTATCATTTGGTCAGCCTTTCAATCGTCGCGTGTTTCGCCGCGCTCCCCGCTGAACTGCCGAAGTAATACGCAATAATGCCTGTCCAGGCTGTGCCGAGACTGCCGAGCATCACGAACAATACCTCCCGCTCAGCTTGCGGAATCTCAAAATTCAGCATGTAGAACAACACCCCAAAGAAGCCAGCCGTGATGCTATAAGCCAGGATCGCCGGGGTCTTGTCCTTAATAGAAGCCTCCCGCTGCCGTGCGCTGTTACGGTCTGCCGTCTCCAGTTCGGCCAGCTTCAGTTCGGCCTGCGTCTGCAACTCAGCCATCTTGGAATCGAATTGTAATTGCTGCTCAGGGGGGAGCTTAAACGTGCGGATAATGTCTTTCACGCCGTCAAACACGTTGCCGCCTAAGATGCTGACCACTTTCTCCCACATGATTAGCCTTCCCCTTTCATCATGACGGCGAGATCCACCGCCCGACTCTTCACTTGTGCGGCCCAGTGGCTGTCGATCATCTGGCACGCAGCCTCCGTCCAGTCCTCTTTCTCGATAGCGGCAATCATGCGCTTGAACTTCTTAAAGCCTGCCAGCCCGAGGTTGAACACCATGGAGGCGACCACGCATTGCCGCGCTTCGCTCAGATCCGCAAACCAGGGGAACTCATGCAGACATTCGTTCATGACGCGTTTGAGGTCGTTGTTGAGTAAGTACATGGCCTCGTCATGCGTCAGCCCGACATCCTCCAGGTTGCGCCCGACGCCGATGGTCGGCACGCCCTCGGAGTCGTAGTACATCTTGAGCTTGATGCCTTCATGTTTCACCAAAAGCTCTTTCAGCATGGCTAATTCTCCAAGGGGAACGGGGTTGGCATGGTTGTCGGTCGTCGCTGCATCGGCCCAGGCGTGGCCGTGCTGGCCGTCGCGCCACCAGTCAAGGCGGTCATCACGCTTTGCAAGGTGGCCCCTGGCTGTCTGAGTAAGTTGGCAAGTTCTGCCCTGCCTGTTTCGGTGCGGAGCGCGATATTCAGCACGCGGCCAAATGAGGCCATGGTGGGCAGTGCGGCTCCCGCGAGTGCCGCCGCGCCAGTCAAGAGCGGATCTCCGCCAGAAGCCATGCCGCCAGCCGTCCCGCCTGCACCCATGGCCGTGGTGCGCTGCAAAACACGCATGGACCCGGCGTTGACTCCTGCTCCCGGCTGGAGAGCTGGTAGCTTGTTCAGGAGCGTGAAAAGCGACTCAATCTCGCGCTTTTCCGCCGGGGTGAATGCGGGGTTGCGTTCGCCCTTCGTGCCATTCCAAAACGGGTTATTCTTCAGGTCACGCATCACCGCAGCGGCGTTGAATTGCGTGTTATCGCCTTGGCCTCGAAGAATCTTGTCTGCCTTACCGACTGATTCTTCAATCTCATCGAGGACTGCTTGACGCTTCACGTACTGGCGGGCTAACAAGAGGTCTTGAGCGGCCATGGCTTCGCGTGCATTGGACCGAACGCCGAAGCGGATGGTTCCTAAATCTTCTGGTGGCCCTCCAAGCCTAAGTCTTTCTGCGTTCCCTGCATCGCTCGCGGACATGCGTGGATCAGGTCGTTTCGGTGCAGGGATAATCTCATCCGCATTACGCAGACCGGGAGGCCCACCTTGCGGAAATGGCATCGGCTGGGAGGTTTGGAACTTCGGCAAATTCACTTCCGTGCTCGGGACATTGGGTTGCAATGGCGTCGGGCTTCCCATGTTTCGGTTGACGTTTGGCGTTCCATACGTTTGTGAAGCCTGGACTTCAGCCCCAGGGTATTCTTCGTAAACGGATGGGTGGATGGCTTCCGCGTCCTCCGCTCCTGCTCGTCCGCGTCCTGGTGTAAACCGTGCGGTCACTCTCGGCGGTCCAGGGATAGATTCTCGATCAAGCGCAGCGGCTAGAGCCGCGTACACATCCTTGACGGCTCCCTGTTCCACTTGATTAATCGTCCGACCTTCAGCAGTGCGTAGGGCTGCCCCCAGGTCGCGTAGCTCTGTCTGATAGTTGCGCGGGTCAAGATGCCCGTTGTTTCGGGCCAGCCTGTCACGCAAATTCTGTAAGATGCCGATGGTTCGCCCGTAGAGTTGGTCCGCATTGGCCCCTCGCCCCAGGTTGGCAAGCTGGCGGTCAATCGTGCGCAACGTATCGCCCGTGTGGAACATGGCCCCAGACTCGAATGCCCGATTAAATAGTGATTCCGCCTCCGGTGCCGCCATGCGTGACAGCGTGAGCCGTGCTTCCGGTGCCGCAATGCGGTTGAGAAATTCAGCACCCTTGGTCAACGGTGGGGCAATCTCCAACCCTGGCCGCATGAGCCCGCCGAGTAAGCGCGTCCCGCCAGGAATCGCCCCTTGCATCAGGATTTGATTCGTGGACGGTTCGGTGATGCCGAGTTTCTGGTTGAGTGCTTCGCCTAATGCGCCTCCCGCCGACTCAAGGCCAATGGTGGCCGGGAGGGCAAAGGCCCCGGTGATGGGAGCCGTCGCCAGGCCGATCCCAGTCCCGATCAATTGCCCGGCAATCGGGAGCGCGGATTGCTTCGCCGCTCTGCCGATGGCTCCAGGGATGTCACGGACGGGAATGCTTGGGTTCTCGACCACCGGCGCACGCTCCCAGGCGTTGCCTGCATCGCCGACGACCGGCGCATCTTTCCAGCCACCCATCTAGGGCTTCCTCCGCGTCTTGCCGTCCGGCTCAATAAACAGCGTCCCGGATGGCAGTTTGTTGTAATCGTCATCGCCAGTCACTTTTGCCGGGCCTGCCTGTGCTGACGGCATGGCGGCTTCCATCTTCTTGCCCATGTCTCGCCGGTTCGTGGTCGCAATATCCACAATGGTGTGAATCTTCGACCGTCCGTAGTCGTCGGCTTCCAACAGCTTGGCCTCGAAATTCTCAGGGCTCCATTCTTTGGCGTTCGGGAGAAAGCCGAAGATGATCGCCGCTTCCTGTGCCGTGAGGGCCTTACCGCCAGTCTCAAAGGCTGCGATACCTTCACGATTCACGAGCGCGTCAAACTTAGCGAATCGCGGGTTGGCCTGAATGATCTGCGAGAGCCGGTTGACCGGCAATTGGAAATAGCCGACGAACTCCCGCCGTTCGGCAGGGGTAAACTCATTCTTAAGCCGGTCAGTGACATGCAGGATTTGCTGCAAGCCCGCCAGCTTTTCCTTTTCCCCGCCGTCCAGACCGCCGAGGTTAAAGCTGTCCATGGCCCTGCGGGCATGTTCACTAATGTCATTGTCGGTCGCGTCCTTAATGGCCCGCTCCACTTCCTGCGGCGTGGCTTTCGATAGAAACACCTTGCCGGTCTTGGAGTAGAGGAAATCCCTCGTCTTTTGGCTTCCAGCCTGTAACGACTCCTTGAACTCGATGGCGGATTTTTCATCTTCAATCTTTTCTGTCCGCGTCTCGGTGCGTGCTTTGTCGATATTCTCCGGCGTCGCCTTCAATCCCTTCGCCTGGAGATAGTCTTTAATGGGAGCACTGAGTCCCTGTAACGTATGGTCTTGCTTTCCCTTCAACGCAGCCATGAGGGGAGCTGCTGGGAGGCGAACCGTTCCGGATGGCTGCTCACCTGCATAAATGCGAGCTAATTCTTGCTGCTGTGGCGCTTCAAGCAACCGCTGATCGGCGCTCATGAACGACGCGGGAACCAGCTTGCCGGAGTCATCCGGCACGAGTGCGCCGGTGGCTTGCGCATTCAGCGTGCGGGAGAGTTGCAGCCGTTGCGGGATGCTCAATTCCTGCGGAGGCCCTGCTGGCCCCATTGGGGCGCGTGGCATCGGGGCGGCAATCGGCTCCGGGCGGATCGGTTGCGGAATCAATTCTTCTTGCGGCATGGGGGGAACGAGTCGGCCCTGATAG
>OFQX01000279.1_pt1 | contig 16265 bp, 12 predicted proteins | sample 1542951 | NCBI WGS metagenome assembly OFQX01 (sample SAMN07774215, study PRJEB24372) | wastewater metagenome | isolation source: WWTP Novara (Effluent) | place: Italy: Novara | collected 2015-12
TCTTCCGATCTCCCTGATATTACAGCACCGTTAGCACTCTTTGTTGTACCATTTATGGAAGCGATTGTTGTTACTCCACCGCCACCACCACCTGAACCAACCCTTGTCCAAAGTGTAGCATCTGAACTGCGAAGCCACAATTTATCCCCACCGGAAGTAGTATAAATCATTGCTCCGGGGTATTGACTTATTCTTTGGGTGTTGGCTTCTGTGGTATCAGTAAAAGCATAGTTGATAAGCCTTGCCTTTAACCCACCTCTTGAATCCACCAATGCGCTATCCCGCCCTAAAAACTGAACAACGGGGTACTGAGCATTTGATACAAAAAATGCCACCAAAAAAGAAAGTAATAAAAGTATTTTTTTCATATCCTATTTTAAAAGTATGGTACTAATCTGAATGATTCCCCAAGTGAAGCTGCGGGGTAACAAATGAATTGTCCCGTTGCGCTATTCCAATAGAAATAAGACCCGCCGCCTCCGGGGTCTGTTGTTGTTTGAGTAATATTGTTGCGGGTAAATTCAAGATTACACCCTATAAAAGCAGAAAGCGTAACTGTGCTACTACCTTCCGGTATTATTGTCGTTGTTGAAACTGTAAAGTCATACGGCACTGGTAATTGATTTTCGGGTTCTATATCTGCTATATACCCTGTTAATTCAGGTATGCGTAATGCTTGCATACCGTATTTCCCCATTAATGCGTATAAATAATTTGCAGTTGTAGTAAGTGTTGTATCGGTTGGGTCATCGTTGTAAATCCTTTCTACTGACATTCCGATATTCCTTATTTTTTCGGGGAGTTGCAAATCCACTCCCCCACCGTAAAGTCCCCTCTTATAAATATCAATAGTAGCCAAATACTGTGCTACCGGATAGATGCTCACGATTGACGCAGTAGTAGGCATTAATTAAGAGTTTATGTTAAACAAATACTGTGAATCAGTGTTCATTGCTGTTGCTAAATCATAACATATTTGGGCTGCTGTTATATCGCTGTTCCTTGTAATTGCGTTGTTTCCGCTATCAATGAAACCACGAAGCCTTGACTTATTTCCCCAAAAGTTGTTGTCTGAAATCAAAAGGGGATTACCTGCTACTGTTTGAGTAAGTTCGTAATCGAAGTCCTCGTTGTAGCAGGTAAACCCATAGTAAAAAGTTTTGTCATAAAGTACCGTGTTTGCTACATTTAACCACTGAACCACCACCCTGCAACCAAAGTCTTTACTAAGAATATCGGTAAGGGTAAGTGTTGTTGTGGATGGGAAGTCAGGCCACGGTGTGTATTCGGTTGTTGTCGCTTCTTCTACTAAGTAATCCCCGGCAGCGGTTTGGATATAAACCCTTCGCTGCGTTACCGCAACGTCTGTCCCGGTACTTGTGTCCGTTAAAAGAATGTCGCCGGGGCTCCCGGGAGTCTGCGCTGCTGAAAAATTTGCTACGATCATTTTTACTTTTAATTACTCGTTAGAAAAAAGTCAGGAACTACGAAAGTAGCCATCCCGGTCAGGGGTTTCCCCCGTCTAACAACCAAATCAACTTTTTACGGGAGCCGTTGAAAACTCCTTAATCTTTTTATGAACTTCCTCCGCTTTGGTTCCCCCTGTCACCAACCATTCTGCAAATTGCTCTACGTGGTTAGCTGTTAAAGAAACTGGTAATGCGGTAATCAGTTGCATATTTGATGCCCACATAAATTTGTTCTCTACGGGGTCATGCGTTATAATCCTTTTGTCAAGTGCCTGTTTTACCAAAGCCCTGTTAGCAATCTCTTTTTTCTCAATCAGGTCGTTAAAGAACTGCGGGTCTGTTTCTGCAAATTCCTCTACTTTATTGCGAAGGATATTTGCGGGTTCTCCACTATCCCACATCATAGCATCTGCAAAGTTGATAATATCCTGATCGGACATATCTTCTGCTGCGTCAAGTGCTTTCTTACGTGCGGTACGTTCTTTACGCTTCTGTTCTGCGTCTGCATTTTCATCAATCCGGGTAATCATCCGGTAAGCGTTCTTATCTTCAAACTTACCCCCGATTAACTTAGGATGCAGTTCAAGTGCGAAAACTGTATAGTAATCATCCTGATTTTCCATATCAAAGACCTTGATGCCTTTCTCCGGGGCCATAATCCGAATCTTTCTGAACCTGTTAGGCAACCCCTTTTCATCCACTTCTTCAATGATGGCAATCTTTTTACTCTTTGACTTGCCTTCTGTTTCGTAAGGGTCTGTTATATTCCAAACCGCAGGGTCTAATGTGTAACGATTAGGCCATACTGTATCACCGTTGTATTTTGACGGGTCAGGGTTCGGTTTTGAAATATCAAACTTGTACCTTACTACTTTACCAAAGCCTTTCAGCTTTTCTTCAATCTCTTTTCTGAGTTTTGGCGACAGGTTGTTGTAGTGCGCCACTTGTTCTAATTGCATTTGTTGATAATTTGATTGTTAGAAAAATAGGAAGCGGGTTCCTACGCCCCGCTTCCCTTATTGGAAATCCTTAAACGATGCGATACTTTTGGAAGTGCTTTACAGCAAGACATTCCAAACCTTGCGCTGTGTACCAGTCGGTATGCAGTTGGGTAACGCTTGAAGTAGGTACTTCTGCGAGTGCGCCTGTTCTCCATTCTTTCACGATGCCATTGGAAGAACCATTAGCACCTGCGAAGGGTGAAGGAGTGTAGCGGATTTGCATACGGGGCTGACGGCCATTGTCAACTGTATCTACTTGATCTTTCGGTACGAAGTACAGAGAACCGTTTACGTCTGCACGTAAAGTAGAAGAAAACAGTTGGGGATGGTCGAAGATGGGTACGTGTACGAAATCGAAGGTGTAGCCACGGTATTTCAGTTGCTCAACTTCAAAATCAAGTGTACGGCCATCAATGTTCAGACGGACAGAGGTAACACCGCTTGAACCGAGATTTTTCAGGAATTTGCTAAGTACCGCATAAGCACGACTTCCCATGAAAACCATTTGGTCTGTGGGGGCTTTGTTAGCGATAAAGTTGTCGCAAATGTCATCAAGTTCGGTAAAGCCAAATGTACCAAGTACGGCTGATTGGTCAGAGATACCGTAGGTAGTTACATACCAGTCAAGACCACCAGTTGTCTGAATAGGCAGACCGCTTGAAGGGTCAGCCAAGAACGGGTTGGTGTCATTGAACAGGGTAGTAGACTGTGTACCTGCGAGCATTTGTACGGAAATATCCCCTTGCAGTTTGGTGTACTTTTGAACGATTTGGTAAGGCAGGATATGGTAGTCACCACCTACGTTTACTTCAATCTTAGCCACCTTCTGTACGTCAGAGATTTCGTCTACTTCACGGAAAATCTGAATGTTGTTGTAATACTTGGTCAGACCATACCGGCGATTGGTAGGGGCATCAGATTTTTCCGCAAATGCGTTAGAACTGAAAGCCACTTTATCACCAATGGTTGCATACAGAGGGGAAGCGTTACCACCTACTGAACGGACGGTCAGGGTTGCAGTACCGGAACCAAAAGTTACGGCCTGAATACGACCTTGCTTCGCTACGTTGTTAGCGTTGGAGGTCATAATCAAATCACCAACACGGGGGAAAGTGTCTGCTACGTTAATTGTGAACTGGATTTGAGCAAGGCCGGTAGATGTTACGGCACTGATTGTACCTACTTCATATACATCGTTGTTAACGAAGTTGTGATAGTAGAACATTGTTGCGGGCTTGTAGCGGTTCACGATTTTCATAATATCGGTGAACGCCTTGTCCCGGCTTTGGTCATAGATATTAGGGTCTATGTCCCTTTGATCTAAAAAGTCAACAGCCGATACAAACGACTTGATGACGGTTCCTTGTGTTACTGCCATTTTGAGTAAAATTGTGAGTTAAGAAAAATTTTTACTTTTTGCTTAGTCCCACAACCCTCAATATTTTATCGGTAGCCACCGTTGTTGAACGTCCCCCCTCTTGCCATTGCTTCGGCAGCGTTTTTAGGTGCTGCTTGCGTTGGTGCGGGTTGTACGCCGTCAACAGGTTTTGCATTTTCTAATGGGTCAATGACAGCTTTGCCGCCTAAAGATTTGAAGTGTTTAGCGTACTCGTTTAAAAACTTCTCCCCGTATTTTGCTACCGCAGCGACTAAAAGTTGGTGTTCAACTTTAGGGCTTCCGTCCTCATTGTAGAGGCTTGCTGCCCATTTTTCGCTATCAAAAAGCAAATCGGTAAGCCCTTGCGGGTCTACGGGGAAATTAAACTTTTCCGCCCCTTCGCCAATACTGAATTGCTTCGTGGCGAGAATATTTTTGGTCAAATCGTGCTGTGCAACGACTGACTTATACGCTTCAAACTCTTGCTTTTGCCTTTCCAACTCCAAATTGGGTTGTTCGGCTTTCGGCTCCGGTGCTTTGGGTAGTAGAAATTGTTGTTGCTTTTGGGCAAAATCCGTCCGGTACTTATCCGCTTTGGCTTCCAAAAGCAATCTGCCTTCTTCCGCTTCTGTTTCATCTACCGAATCCAAACTGTACTTTTCAGCAACTTCTTTCCGATACAGAATATCAAGTTGTCTTTCGGACGCATTGGGATATTCCTGCCTGAGTTGATGTCGCATCACTTCTTCGGCTGGCATCTTTGTGTAATCCGTGGACATTTCCCTGACATACGCCTGTATATCACCACCTGTTTTCCAAGTGTTCAGGAAAGCGACCATTTTGGGGTCAAGTTCCTTAAAATCTTTAAGAAAACCCACCAAGTTGTCATCAAACCCAAGTTCCTTTAAAATTACTTCGGGTTGATTGTTTCTAAGAACTTCTTGCAGACTTATCGGCTTTACTGGTTCCTGTGCCTGTACTTCTACGGGTTTTACAGGTTCCACAACCGTTTCAGTTTGCGAAGGAGTTTCAGGACTTGCCGTTTCAGCAGCAGGAAGGTCAGTCGTTGTCGCAACGGGAGTACCATCTGTCTGTGACGTTTCCGCCTTATTCTCCGGTATTTCAACAGGTGTTGCCACCATATTGTCTGTTTCATTTATAACCCCGGATTTTGCCATTAAAGCGGCTATGTTGTTACCGCCTGTTTCTGCACCCGCAAGGTCATAGAATTTTCTTACCATGTTGATTGATTGTTACCGCAAATATACGGCTTTTTTTAATTACCAAATCTATTTTTTAAAGTCAAGTTATTGTTACTTACAGAAATACGCACTTTGTCCAGTCCCATTACTTTTTGGCCGGGGCTTGTGGCTTTTGGTTAGCGATTTCCTGTTTTTGTTGGCTGTGAACCCCTTGAATTTCAGCCGCAATAGCCTTCCCGTCCTGATCTATGTCAGCCGCTATAATTTTGGCTTCGGCGGTGGTACTCGCTACGTCCCTCTTAGCATCGTTCAATTCAGCCCCAATTTGGTATTTAACCTGCATTTCAAGTTGCTTCATTTGAAGTTGGGCTTGCAGTTCCATTTGCTTACTTGCAAGGGTAGCCTGTAACTCCATTTGCTTCTCTTGCAGCTTGTACTGCCAATCTTGGTCAATCTCTTGGGCTTTGAGTTGTGCTGCCATTTGAGCCGCTTCGGAAGCCCCCTGATTGTTCATTTGGATTTTTTGCAGTTCGTATTCCTGCATACGTTCCTTCTCTTTTTTCACCCTATACGCCCAAATCATCTGGCATTGCTTCACATTTTGAGTATTTACCAACATTACGGCATCACTTGTGTTCAGATAACCATTGGCAATATCCTGCTGCATCTGCTGTAACAGCCACATTTTTTGGTCGTCCGTGGTTTTCTTTTGCAGTTCAATCCCGTAGTCACGAAGTTTTATTCCGGGGTTAAGTTGGATAGCCCTCAATGTATTTGTATTGAGTGCGGGGGCATACCCTGAAATCCCACCCCTTCTTAACCCTTGCTGCATCCGGCAAAGAACATCTTCTGAAAGACAAAGGGTAAGGTATTCTTCCGCAAAGGCCATCGGGTACAAGGCATCGTTTGTGCTTTGCTGTGCCATTTCGTAACCGGGGACAAGGGTTTTGGGGTTCGGGTTCCCGCTTGTAATATCGTTGTACCCTGTCATTTTCTCAATAGTCATTACCGTGTTTAACAAGTCCTGATAGAACATTGCTAACTCACTTGCTGCCGTATTTTCAATAGGGATAACGGGTTTCCAATTTGGCCCCATCGGGTTCCCGGCTGCGTCCTGACTTCTACCCACAAGCACCCCTGTTTCAAAAAACATTTGCAAGAGTTCTTTTGGTTGCATAGCCGCACCACCTTTGCTTAACGCTACGTTTTCAAGTGCGTCAAGGTCAATCCACCATCCTGACGGTACTGCCCTGTTCTTAAAGTTCTGTATCTTATATATGGTCAGTTGGTAGTCATCAAGGTACGGTACAAGTCTTTCCATGAACCCTTGCGCCTTCATTTGGTAGAAGTTGTAAGCACAAAAATTGTAGGACAGTTTTGTTTTGGCTTTCTTAGCGGGTTCGTTAGCCCTCTTTTGGTCGTAAGCCATACCGAAATCATAAGCCTTGTCAGTACCTACAATCCACTTGCATTTGTAAACGTACTGAATAGTTTTCCTTTTGTAGCGGGGGTTTGTTTTCTCCCCACGGCCTGACCTTTCTTTTCTTATTACAGGGTTCCCGTTGGCATCGTTACGGCATGAGTATGTTTCTTCATTGTAGGTGTAGAACTCAATATCAAGCACCTGACATTTGAATTTATCGTATGGCTTGAACCAACCGCTGTTTTTCCCTACTGTGGCGGGGTTGCCAAACTTACCTGCAAGGGAGAAAGCAAATTCCTGCAAATCATCTTCGCTAAACATTCTGTTCCCTTCCGCATCAGTAATAGTAGCAAGTTCAATAAGGGGTACGTCAATAACCTCCCCTGCGTGTACCATGTCCTTAAAGGTAGCATCCTTGCAGAATGATACAACAACTCTTTCCGGGTTTACCCTACGGAACTTTGCTTTGTTATCATCCCCCAACCAATCCTTGCAACCCGCTACCCCGAAGTCAAATAAATCCTCATAGATAGCCCTACGGAATGACTTATAATCGTTTTCGTAAAGGCCAAGTTCAATAGCCATTTCAGCATCCTTGCTACGGTTGAATTGTTCCCCAAGTTCTACACGCATCTGCATTTCTTCCAAGTCCATTGGTTCCCCGGACTGTAATTGGATAAGTGGATGGGACGCAAGTTCAGGGTTTTGCTTAATCATCATTTCCCTAACCATAAGCCTTGCCTTCATGTCAGAATAGTATTCTGTTTCTTCTGTTTTAGCAAGCATATCAATAGGGGTAGCTACTACGCTGTAATCTTCTTTCATCAGGCGGGAGATAGCCTTGTCCCTGTACCCTGAAACAACGGCACGTACTGACCAATCAATAGACAGCCATGTGTTGTTTGTTTGTTGGTCAACCCCTAACATTTTTTTGTATATGGATATAGGCTGCTTCCCAAGTGCATACATTCTGTACTTTTCGTAGTCCCCACCATTAGATGCAAATACACCTTTGGGATAGGAATACTGAAAATCGTAGTACGCTGCTTTTGCATACTGCATACAAAAATCCTTACCTTTTTCGTCTGCGGGTATTCCGTTGTCCGGGTACGGGTACTGACTTCCTTGACCTAAACTTTCGTATCTCATGTTATATTAAATTGCTTTGTTTAAAGGCATTACTGATTCTATGTCTTGCATTTGTTGATTTGGCTTGACATATCTTTTCCCTTTTACCCCGATAAGGGTAAACCCTGCTGCCATTGGTTCGTCATACTTTTGGGTATCTTCTACCTTGAACCCTAACCACCCTGTATCTTTCCTCAAAAGAGTTTTAAATCTAACCTTTTTAATAAACTCATTTTGGTACGCTTCCGTGTATCTACAAATAAGCTGTACCGTTGTCCCCGCACCGTCACTATACATCCCCGGTTCTTGTTCTCCAGGCAAGTACATTAAGAAAGCGTCACAATCGGCATCCTTAAAGTCGTTTTTCCAATGGTTTACGTTTCTTTCAAAAAGCACCTGACACCCGCAAAGCCATGCCATTTTTAAAATATCCATATTTGATTCACGGGTACTGTCGGCACGAAAAGCATACCTCAACGTGAACATATCGTTAAATTCATCGTCAGGACAAAGTTCGTCTTTTATTTGATACGCAAAGGCGGCACAATTAGACCTTCTGTTCTCTTTTGTCTTGTCGTATTTGAATGGGTCACACCCTATTCTGTATGCCCAATTATTGTTGGGAAGGTACTTTGACCCGTTCTTATATACCTTGTTGCTGTCTTTAGGCCACCATCCAACAACCTTCTCAAATCTTCCGTTAGGGTTAGGCTCCCACACTACTTCGTTTAACTCATATTCTATTTCCCCATTGTCCTTGACTACCGGCCTTTCAAACTCAAACCCATCCTTCCATTTCAAGTCCCCAAATTCAGTAAGTTTGGTATTCCACCCTATTGCATCTAACTGAATATTTAGCAATTCAGGGTTATACAGCGACATGATACCGTCAACCGAAAATGCCTCTTTAAAAAACCGGGGGTTCTTTCTCTTAAAAGAACTAAGCCCCCGTAGGTCATTCTTTTTTAAGTAAGCCTCAATGGTATTATTTATAAACTGTAACGCTTCTTCTTCGTTAGGGAACCCGTACTTATCAAACCGCATCCCCTTTTGTGCGGGTAGGAAATAGGTATAAAGCCCCGTACCCGTTCTTCCGTTAGCATCCCTTTCCATTGGGTTGCTGTTTGCAGTCATATCCTGAAAGTCGTCATTGTCGGTTTCTACAACACCCTTCTTGTCTTTCTCAATCTCTACGGTTGTTGTGTACCATTGTTTTCTTGCTCTTATGATGCCGTCCCTTTCCTCATGGAAATTACCGTCAATTTCAGCACAATATCTTACTACGTTCTGTCTTTCCTTTATGCTGACCGGCCTTTTTGTTTTACCACTTTCATCACTCCCGTAACTATCCAATTCAGGGCCATCATATACCGCTTCCCCGGACGCACCGAAGTCTATCCAACTTTCTAATGCGGGTTCAGAATCTAAAGCATTTTCAACCGAACTACCCCTTCTTGATGCGTGAAAAAATCTTAATTCACTTGGGTCGTCACCCTTCATAATATCATAAGTCGGACGGAAAAAATCAGGTAGCTTTTGCCACGGTTGGACAATGGCTTTCTTCATTACTTCTTCTGCATCATCATCGGCCTTAGATTGAAGTCCTGCGTGTTGGTTGAATGGGGGGCGGCTTGTTCTTTCAAATAGCCAACAACCCAAACGGGCGGTCTTACCTAATTTACGCTTTGTAATTTCATTTAATCCAAGACAGTTTGGGTCAGTTTCACAATACTTAACGACATACCATAACTCCATGTCGTTTATCCTGAAATCCATAAACTTACCCTGAAACTTCCAATAGGTAGAATACAAGTAGTGTGTTCCGGTTATGTATAAACATTCACTATGGCCTTTCTTTGGGTTGTAGTTCCAAAACCAAACACCGCAAAGCCTTCTTTTCCACTCCCTCTGACGTATCTGTTCTAATTCCGGGTCAAAGTAATACTTATCTATCTCTTGTTTACGCTTTTCTACTTCCCTTCTTTCTTGCCAATTTTTAGGTAAATGGTAGCGTTCCCAATACTGTTCTTCCTCTATTTCAGACCTCTTAATAATATCGGTTTTCTGCAATTTACCCGTAATTGAATTTACCCCATACCCAATAGGAGGCACGTTGCAATGGAATATAAAACCAAACGCATTGTCCGGGACTTCATAAACACTTCCATTTTCTATCGGGTAGAACATTATTCTAACATTAATGATTGTGGTGACGTTGCCCGTTGTTTTGGCTTTTCATCATCCAGGTTATACGTTACTTTCAACTGAACCTGCAAGTCATTTACTGACGTAATCATTTTTGGGATGGAATCAATTAAGTCCATAGCCCTTGCATATTCAGAATCTTCTTTTGCGTGGGTTGTTATTTTGTTTTTCAGTTGAAATAGGTTTAAATATTCAACCCTTTGCTGCAACTGATTAACGTAAACCTTATACGCATTTAGTACGGGGTTGTGTTCCCCCACACCTAATACCTTTTTGTAATGTTCTAATTCTTTTTCTAATTCATTCATTGGGTGGGTTGTTTAGCGTCATGTAACCTTTTAACCAACTCTCTTACTTTGGGGGTATTAGCCGCTTCTTTTGAAGCAAACTTTACAACACCTTCATGCGGATCGTCATAAGCCCATAATCCCTTTACTTCGTCATACCAAATATCTTTTACATCATCAGGTATTACTTTTTGTATGAATTTTTCAGGGTATTGAACATTGGGTTGCGGGACGGGGACTTTAGTTTGTCCAAATGCGTTCATCCTTCCGTATGGTGTTTCATTATAATAAACCATAGGGAAAGAAAGTCCCGGTGTCATTAAATCCGGCCTATCATACCCCCATGCCTTGCCCCTATCCTGAAGTTTTGCCATAACAGAATCAAGGTTCATTCTTAGGTTGTTTTTATCAATCCCCGACTTAGGGTACTGAGTTGAAAACGCACTATACATTTCATCAAGCCCTTTAAGACCTTTATTTTTATCAGCAAAGTCACTCCATAAGGTAACTTGCTCATGTGATAACGGTTTCATTTTAGGTTCTTCTGAACCACCACCGCCACCACCTATTCCACCACTTAACCCAAGACGGTTTTTAAGGATTTCGTATCTGTTCATTTATTTTAAATTTTGAAGTGTTTTAAAAATATCTTCTTTTACTTCCTCAACATAATCTGTTTTCTTTTCAACTGGTCTTAATTCTTTAAACTGTTTATAAAACTTTTCTGTACCAACCTTAAGACCTTTATCGTACCAATAGCTTAATGCAAACTTTTTCCTACTATCTGATTTCATTTCAGAATATTTTTCATTAAACCCCTCTAACTCTAAAGCACCATTTATATAAGGTTCAATATACATCATTCTTGCCGACCCAACGTAATCTTGTAATTTTTCATACTGTTCGGTAGTAAGTGCCTTGTCGTTGAGTTTCATTGGGGCTATTGGTGGCAAAAAACCTGCGTCCATAGTCCTTAAATAATCATTATAAACCGGCCTTGCAAATATCTTTGGGTTGTCTTTTGATATACCAAACATTCTTGAAAGCGTGTTTCCTTCTTTGGGTATTTTCTGCCCCCAAATATCCCTTTTGTACTTTAATTGAACGTCAAATATGTTTCTGTAAAGAGTTGATCTTTGAGCAAAGTTTTGATTTAACTTTTGCATAAAAGTGTCCCCTTGTGCAGAAGTAACATAATCTATCCTTGCCCTGTTTATTTGGGCTACACCCGCAGGTTGAAGTATGTTTGAAAGCAGGTTTATTGTATTCATTAAATACCTGTCCGGCTTACCCGTACTATACCATTGAAGTAATGAAGAACTATTTGCAAAAATTCCGTTCTCCAACTCTTTCAATGCGTCTGCTTCCATTCCCCCAAATATCGTATTCCAAAAAGTTTCTTGATTCTCTTTTTGTTCAGGTGTCATATCCTGATACTTCTTAGCAATGGCATTGCCCATCATGCCGAATTGCGCAAACCACTTGTTTGCTATCTTAACACCGCCTATATTAACCGTACCGCCCCTGTCGTAAAGTGACATAGCTTCTCGTTCCTTCTTACTATCATCTTCATCGGATGCGGGGGTAAACATTCCTGACTTAACCATTGATAATACAACCGCCCTCATACTCATACCAACTACCATGTGAGCCAACCAATACCTTGCTTCTCTTGCTGACATACGTGCATCAGCCATTTCATTCTTCTGCCTTAAATCATGCGCCTTTTTAAAAAGGTATGCGGATTGAACGGCTGCTACCTCCGGGTTGATAAGATTATAATAACTCCAAAAAGCATTGGAAGGTATTTTGACATACGGGGAAACGGCAAGTGACTTAATAGCCCCACCTATACCGCTATTTTTTCCCCCAAATAATTGAGATAACTTGTCATTAAGCAGGTTATCTTGTTGGAACGTAGCCCTTTCCCCTTCACGTATAATAGCCCTTTCTACAACGTCTGCTTCGGTCATAGCTTCTTCATCTGTCTTACCAAGTGCTTTATACACTCTATAAGCCTCTGCCCGTGGGAAGTCAATGAATATATCGTAGTCAATTCCCTGTAACCCCAACCCTTTAGCAAATGAAGCCGCTTGCGCCCCTTGTGCGGCAAATCGTTGTGGCTTATCCCCTATATTCAATGCCCTTGCTACTCCTTCCGCATACATACCCATTAACGGGAATCCTTGTATGAACTTATCCCACCATTGGGAACGGGTAAGGTTTGTTTCCCCTTTAGCGTTCTTCCATAAGTCTTTCAGGGAATCAAACGGACGTATTGATTCTTGATAAACTTCTTTTTGGGTGTAGTCCATCCTGTTTAACCCTGTCTTAATCTGCTCAAATGATTCCTTTAATCCGGTTCCCAATTTACTCCAAAATTCAGCCTGACCTTTAATTACGTTATACTCTTGGTGTATCTCACTACCCGCAAGTTTAGCCGATCTTGTAAGTGCCAAATCAACCAATGTATTAAATGCCCCAACCCAGAAACGAAGTGCTAATTGGTTCCAAATGTTATACGTTATGTTTACCACCAATGAAACAGGCCCAAGTGTACCAAGTATCATTATAGAGTTAAGCCTTTTGATAATATCGGGCTTATTGTAAAACATTGTGTTCAACTCCTTAGAAGCAAATGAAGCCTCTTTTTGAACTTCCCTGAACCTATCCCTTGCCTCTTGTGTCCTCTCTGTCCTTACTGCTTCTGCTGCTTTTTCGATTGAATTAACCTTATTAACCAATTCTTTCATCCGGGCTTGTTCTTCCTCTGTTAATTCTTTCTTGCCTATAACTTCGGCAATTATATCCCGTAAATCATCAAAATCAAGTGCGCCATTTTCAATCAATTCATTGTACGACTTTTGAATTACTTTGTCTTTTTGCTTTTCGGTAAGACCCTTTAGTTTTTTTCTGAATTTTTCAAGAACCTTTGCTTTAAGTTCTTCATCAGTAAGTGCTTTTTTGCTCCCGCTTTCTGTTAAACTTTTAGCCCATTCAGTTCTAAACCCTTCTTTATCCCAATCATTTACCCCTGTTTCTTTAGATATGTAGTCAATAGCGTCCTGAATAACCTTACCAATAGCTTCCCCTGCATCGTAAGCGGCCTTCATTGTAGCTGCTGCTGCCTTAAACACATCAATGCTTGCCCCGGCTTTTTGAGTTCCTTCCGGGAGATTAGCACTAAACTTTTTAGCCCACTTAGCCATTGTTTCATCAATAGCTTTATGTACTTTTTCTCTTTTGGCTTTACGGGTTTCTGTCCTTTCGGTCTTTAACTGTTCTTCTACTTTTTCTTTAAACAGTTTTTCAAATTCAGGGTCTTTGATTGCTTCCTTCCAAGACTTTTCTTTATTCTTAGCCCAATCGTCAAAATCTTCTTTTCTTTTTGCGTTCTCCATCAATACAACACCTAATGGAGATTTTTTATAGAAATAGTTTATGGCAGCGTTAAACCTACCACCATACCTTGCTAACTTATCGTATGCTATACCAACTTCTGCAAACCTTTCAGCCGCAGCCATCTTTTCTTCTTCTGTTGTGGCCTTTGATTCTTGTTCACTTAACCTGTTAAGGGATTCGGCAAATATTAAAGAGTTTACGTCCCCGTCAAACATCATTCTTTCAGCCATAGAAACGGCTTCGTCAATACCGTACTTATCAATTACTGATTTTGCAACCGCTTCGGCCTCTTGTTGGCTTTTGGTTTCGTACTTTAACCCCTCCCGTTCAAATCCGTTTCTTGATTCTTCTGGTATGTTCTTAGCACTATGTAAGTGGCTTAAAACCCCCTTATCCTTGCTTTGCCCTTTACCTTTAGTATCTTGTTCTACTTTTGGTGGTTCAGCCGGGGGCGGCGGTTCTTGTTCCTTTGTTTCAAGTTCAGCTAATTTCTCTTGGTACTGCTTCTCTATTTCTGTTGTGTCTGCTTGGGGTTGTGGCTTTACTTTTGACTGGTCTACACCTAATGATTTTTTGAGTTTATTTAGTTCCGTGTTTAACGATTCTTGTTCTGATAGGATATATTCGTTTTTGACAATACGTTCTGCTTCAATGGGGTTGGTTCCATTGTCAACCAATGACCTTACTTTCTTATCTAATTCGTTAATTAATGTACTAACCTCTGTACTTAGATTATCTTTTTTAGATAAAAAATATTCATTTACAACAATACGTTCTGCTTCAATAGGATTTGTCCCACTGTCAACTAATGACTTTACTTTTTCATTCATTTCAGCAATCTTCAACTTGTCAGAAGTCTTGCTTTTTGCTGCACAAAATATAAATCCCATTAAAGTGTTTTTACAAAAGCCTCTATAAAAGCTAATATCATTTCATCTTCTCTTAATAGTTCGGCTCTTTTTTTATTGTCAATTATATGTTCGGATATATGACTTCTTCTATACCCGTCAGCTAAGTTTTCATTTACGGGTGGGGTTCCACCAAAACTCAAATACCCTGAAACAGCAATTACTAAAACGGCTTTCGCTGTTCTTCTCAAGTACCCATCAGTTGCTATTTTTAGCGGGTTAAGCATAAATAAAATGATAAACTATTGTCACTGTGTTTGAACTTGTTGTTGTTGTTTGCTGATACATATTTATTAGTTTCTTGTTACGATTGTTTCTGTTTCTCCATCTCCTGATATTGTCAAATCAATGCTACCCGAAGTTCTGCTTGTTGGGGTTACGGTCATTGGGTTGGCGGCATCTAACCCCTGAATTTTATGTAATTCATCAACCAAATATTGAATTTGGGCTAAGATACCACCCGCTTCCGTTGACAAATATGAACCGGGGAGTGCTGTTGCCCACGGGTCGCCCGCACTTGCGGCACTATTCATTTTAGCCCCCATCGTTCCGGCTGTATTAAATGAAGCAGCTATTGAGTTCCATACGGCTGCGGCAAGGTTTTCCGGGCTAAGAGTTGATGAAGAACTAATATCCGCTGCTAATGATGCAGTCCCGTAAAAAGTACCTTCTACCGAACCACTACCTGTAATTTCGGAAACAACAAACGCAATCAGGCCAAGTGACGCTTCTAAGTCACCCTGACCCGCTAATGCGGAAGCCATTTCTAACTTACCAACCAATGATGCGGATAAATCACCTTCTGCAAGTATTTCACAAGCAAGCTGTATCACAAGTGATAAACCACCCGTTAAATCTCCACTCCCTGACAAAGCAGATTGAGCAGCCAACCCCATTGCCATAGAAATTGAGGTTGATGATACACCGGAAATAGTATTTGAGGAAGAAATCAATCCACCTTTATCCCCCATTACTATTGCATACGGCGGGTTGCTACCTGTCGGGAAACCATCTCTTTTTATTTGTTCCCCATTTGGGCCTGCATCTGAATAAGTATAATACCCCCTCATTACATGAGGTCTGAAAAATTTGCATGGGTTTGTTATACCGCTATGGTTATGGCCGCAAATCTGATTAATATATGAATAGTTTGCTATTAGCATTATCCATAAATGAAGGTTAAAAGTCCGCTTATTGCACTTGAAGCAGGTGTAGCAACACCACTACCTAACGCAAAGTATAAAGCTGCCCCGTCATAAATTCTTGGCATAGATGGATATTCAAATAAAAAATTTCTTTCACTTGCTAATCCCAATGTACTTAACGGGAAACGTCCAATCTCTTTTACCAAAGCAACGGTATAAGTTCCCGACACATAAGATATTGAATTTTGAATAGTGTTTATTTCGGCAATACCACTATCCCCCGATTGCAATGGTGTCATGTAATTATACTTTCCCGTACCCGTTGCACCCGTATAAAGTATATGGCTATTTGATGCGGCTGTTTTCCCAATCGGTAATACTGTTGGTGTTGCTCTTGATGCTACTTGCGCTGAATTGGTATATCCCAATGAAAGGTTTGGAGTAGCTGCACCCATCGCTGTTGCGGCAGGGTTAAAAAATATTGCGTTTACACCTGCACCGTTTGTATATCTTGGTAGTAACCATGTAATAGTATGTGTACCTGTACCTGTTGTTGTAATATTAATTGCTGTTCCTGCTATTGCGTTAGCATAAGATGTCGCTAACTTAAAAGTTGTATCGCTTAATCTTATTACATAGTAATCAGTTGCTGTCGCTAAAGGTGCAGGTAATGTTGTTGTAGTTGTTAAACGAACCCTTGTTCCTGTTAGATCGGAA
>OFQX01000280.1_pt1 | contig 16238 bp, 17 predicted proteins | sample 1542951 | NCBI WGS metagenome assembly OFQX01 (sample SAMN07774215, study PRJEB24372) | wastewater metagenome | isolation source: WWTP Novara (Effluent) | place: Italy: Novara | collected 2015-12
GCCTGCGCCGCGCTCGGCCTTGATTTTTCAGAATACGAAAAAAAAGACCGCCACACAAGAGCACTCATTGTGGGCGGCTACGTGGCCGATTCGGCGATTTCGGCGATGCGGCAATGGGATATGGCAAAAGAACGTGAGGTGAGGGCAAATGCTAAAAATCGAAGATAGTGATTATTCGAGATTGTCTGAATCGGGTGGTAATTCGCGCAGCGCTCGCTTAGTCGCCTCACGTCGCTTTGCTGCTTCGCTCATTTTTTGCCGTGCTTCCTCGCTATGCGACTTACCTTTATGATTCGAATTACCCTTACCAGCTTCACTTAATTTGTGGCGGGCTTCGTCAGTGTGGTGTTTACCTCTACGATTCGTGTTCCCCTTATTAGCCTCGGATATCTTGCGACGCGTTTCTTCTTTAACTGGTGGCGTTTTTTTGCCTTTATGAGCCTCACTCATCTTTTCTCGTGTTTCCTTGCTGTGTTTTTTACCTAATGAATGCGCGTTACCCTTACTCGCGTTACTTAATTTTTGTCGGGTCTCTTTACTGATGTTTTTACCTGCCACACTCAACCTTTGACGTGTTTTTTCGTTAATTGGTGGACGCTTCTTTGCAGCTTCACTCATCCGCATACGCGTTTCATCACTAATTGTTGGGCGATTTTTAGCGGCGTCACTCATTCGCCTGCGTGTTTCTTCGCTTCGTGGTACACCTCTCATGAATGCCCGTACATCCTTTGCAAAGTTATAGCATAAATCCTTTTCCGTATAGTAATTTATATAGAATTGCTCTCTCTCTGAAAGTTGGTTGATTGAGCAGTTTTCAAGTACCTCGAATTTAAAACTGCTTGCGCCGTACTTTATCCACGCGCTCTGTAATGATTGGTTAAAGTGGTGACTGTTGTTCAATTTTGACTTGTGATTAATCCATCGCTTATGAATATCCACAGCTTGCCCAACATAAACCTTCCCATTGACCGTATTCACAATCACATAGATTCCGGAAATCTTTTCTCGCGCCATCATCAAAAAGGGCGGCTCATCGCCGCCCGCTCCTTTCGTGGGTTAGACCGTCTGATTGTGCAGCCGGTTCAATTCGGTCATGTCCAGATGCGGCAGCGCCTCGCGAATAACCTTGGAAACCTCTTCCCAAACATGATTCGACTGCTGGCTGTCCAGTTCGACAATCGCCGCTGAAATATCGGGATAGCTCAAAGCGAATGCACCCACGATGTAGATGGCAAGACGGTCAACCTCATCCAGTGTTTGAATTTTCCACGTACCCGGCTCGCGAGGGGTGCTGCTTGATTGGTTGTTCATTTTTAAAGTCCTTTGTAGAAGTAGTTTAGCAAAAGTGATTAACGGCTGACGCGGTAGACTTCGAAGGCATCCAGTTCAATGAACAACCGGCTGCCGATGCGCGTACCCTGCAACTGGCCGGACTTGACAGCCGCTTCAATTGCGCAAGCGGTGATCCCGTAACTGGCCTCAATCATCAGCGGCGTCGTAAAAATGCGATTGTCCATCGTGTAGGTCTGAAGCGGGCGGCTCGGCTTATCCTGACGGTACTCGCTCAATTCAGGGTCATCCAACCAAGAGGGTGGACAGTCGCACTCGGAAAGCGGCTCGCCGCATTCAGGACAGCAAAGCGTGTGAAAGTGAGGCGTTTCACGCAGCGGAACATAATCGGTGAAGGTGTTGGGGTTATCCGGCAGATTGGCGACAAAAGCTGTCATTTCATCACCGTCGAACGGGGAAGGTACGACCGCCAGAATTTCGGCCTGCTGAACGTCGTAAAGCAAGGTCTGGACATTCAACCGCGTGTACAAGTAAGGAGTGTAGGCGCTGCTGGTGGCGAGGTTGGTGCGATACTTCAGGTCAATAACAATCGGTGCTTGAGGTGAGACGGCGGCACTGCTAGAATCGTGTGAGGCAAACGTTGGGTTATCTCCTATGTTTTGTTTAGAGCGGCGTGGATGTTCGTAGCATTCACGTCGTTCGCTTTTGATATAAGAATTGTATTTGAAAATGTGTAACTTGTCAAGTCACTCACTTTTTAATTATGGAATGTGATAGGATACGTCTATAAAAGTGAAACAGTTGACAAGTGAGGCAGAAATGGCACGTATTCCATCAGTAACAGTTTCAGATGAATTTATGGCGCTAATAGAGGCGTATTCAAAATCTAAAAATTGCTCCATTGGTAAGGCTGTACGCGAATTACTGGAAAAGTCATCTGAATTAAGAATATTTGCACTAGACAATAATATGTCCATGGATAGTGGTGTTCGAGAATGGGGTGGCAGGCGCATCCCGAAAGATGTGCAAGCACTACTTGACCGTGCCAACAAAGAAATTAAGTAACCCCTCGATTTGACACCGCAACGTTTCCGTCAGGTATACTAATCGCATAATCTTTCTGCCAGGGAAAGATAAGCCGGTCAGGCGGCGCATCACGTCAGGTACTATTTGTATTTAAGGTGCTGCCTTGACCCAATACCCCGAATCCGGCATCAAGCTGGTCGCCGACACGGCCGAATACAACGCAAAAATGGACTGGGCAATTACGCAGGCTGAGTGGTTTGACCAGCTCGGCGACCTTTCTATTTCGGTCAGTGCCGATGTGGACACGGCCAGTTTTGATATTGCCGATATGCCGCTCAGTGATGAGACATTCACCGTCACGATTGATGCCGATACAGATTCCATCGCAACCGACATTGAGAGCGCTGTTCCAGACAGTGAACCTGTCTCAATCGACGCTGATACCTCCTCTATCGATACCGATATTGCTTCCGCCGTTCCAGACAGTGAAAGCGTCGGCATTGATGCCAAAACCGACACTGTAAAGCCTGATATTGAAGCGGCTATCCCAGACAGCGAAAAAGTTGATGTTAAGGCGGACGTAACACAGACTGACCAGTCTAAATCCGTCCTTGACAGCCTCAATACCATCAAGAATTTGAAGGTGCTTGAAACGGTCTGGAATATCACCGGCACGGCAGTGGACATCTTTAAACAAGTTGGTAGTTTTGTAGCTGCGCCGTTGCTCGAACTGGATAGTGCGATTGCTCAGGTAAACGCCCAAACAGGCGGCACAATTAGAGACGTAGGCGGCATTATCAAAGGAGTCTTTTACGACGATTTAGGAACAAGCATTAACCAAGTTGCGCAAATCGTGACCAAAGCGCAGCAGTTAAAACTGCCGGTTGAGGAAGCCACCCGCGCCGCGCTGGAATTTACGCATACCTTCACCGACCAAAACCCTGAAACCGTGCTTGACACAATCAATCAAATGCTCATCAACCATCTTGCGCCAAACGCGACACAGGCAGGTAATATGCTGGTGAAGGCGTTCCAAGATGGAGCGAACAAGGGTAATGATTTACTCAACGCGATTAACAATAACGCGACGGCCATAAACGGCTTAGGGCTGACTGGCCCACAGGCGCTCAGTTTTATCAAGACGGGTATGGATAACGGCTTCAAAAGTGCCAATGACGTATTCGGTGCATTGGAAAAAATTAAACAAAATGTCACGAATGCCGCAGGAAACCAATCCTCTGACGTAACAAAAACACTCAACATCCTAAAAATCGCTAACCCTGCCGAAACAGGCGAGGCATGGTCGGCGGACTTCTTCAAGAAAGTTATTGAGGGTATTAAGAATCAACCCGGACTGTCGGATACTGAAAAAGAGGTTTTGTTTACTAACCTCATCGGTGGTAAGCAAGGCGGCAGAACATTTGCGGCTTTCATGAAGATGTCACCCGATGATGCTGACTTTGCATTGTCTGAATTGCAAGGGGCTTCTCAGCGCGCGGCTTCCGAGATGGATAATTCACTTTCTGGAGCCATCGCCGATTTCGAACTCAAAGTACAGCAAGTTGCAACTGATTTCCTCTCCAGTGAACAAATCGACCTTCCGGGCAAGATTGCCGCGCTGAAGATCGGCCTACAGGACGGCCTCGACACGCTGGCTAAAGGCGGCACGCTGAGTGATGCTCTGACGATAGCACTCAAACCAATAGGGTTGGATGAAACGTTTCGGAGCCTTGAGGGAGCCATGGGGGATTTCATTATTGGAATTCTTCAAGCGGTTGCGATGCTGCAAGAAAACCCGCTCATTGGGAACAACGCAGCAGCAGCTAAAGGTACACGTGCCACAGTTGAGCATCTATCCGAGCAGCAACTCACTTACAAGCTAAAAATTGACAATCCGGATGATGTAGCGGCTGACATTGCCACGGCAGTATCGCGCGGGGTGACGCCGGACAACATCACAAAAGCGGTTGGTCAGGCCGTTAACGAATTGGTTGCAACAGGTTCAGATGAGGCGATTAAGAAAGCCCAAGCGCTGCTTGACACACTGCAAAAGCCGATTGACCAGAACAAGCTGCCGACCATCGGCATGACCGGCACGCCGATGAATGTGGAACCCGTGGTCACACCAGAGGCAGTATCAGCATTGCAGCAAACCATCAACGATGCCATGTTGAAAAACTCGCCAGCCCCAGCGGTGAAGCAAGACATAACAGATGTGAATGAAGCCCTAAGTGGTTTTCAAAAAACAACTGGTATGACAGTGACGGTATCTGATAAAGCAACAACAAGTGTTGATGCTACAAATACGAGCATGGCAACACTTGGGACAACTACTGAAACAACAGGAACCCAAGCAACGAACGCCACGCAACCCATAACTGATGTTGGTGCGCAGACCCAAACCTACGGCAATAATGCACGGGATGCAGCGCCAAACGTTCAGAATGTTGCCGATGCGACTGATGATTTATCCAACAATGCATCATCTGCGGCTGCACCGGTGGGTGACGCGGCAGGCTCAATGGCAGTCATGACCGACAGCGGACTCAAACTGGCGGCGGCACTGGATGCGGCCAATACCAAGATGGGCATCCTGATTGCGACGTCTGAAAAGCTGGCCGGTGCCAACGCGGCGGTGGCGCAGAAACAGTCTGAACTGGATAACCAGTCCACCGGCGGCAGCGACACCCCCACCAAGAAGCACGCGCTGGGCACGCGGGACGCCACGGGCACGTTTATGGCGGGTGAAGCCGGACGTGAAGTGATTACCACCAACCAGAACTTGGCGGTGCTCAACAACAAGACCACCGAAGCGATTATGGCGGCGCTGCAGGGCTACATTCCGGGCGGCAGCTTCACGCGCGGCGGCAGCACCAACATCATCAACAACACCAACTATATTCCGAACGAGGCGGTGGCTGACCGACTGGGCTTCAGCCAAGCGGCCACGTTGAGAGGACAATAATATGGCATCCGGATGGCTGAATCATAAGCAGCTCCTACTGGTCAAGGGCATCGGCAAGACCGCCGGTGACAGTTTGAGTGCGGAAAACGACCCGGTGGTCATCAGCCTGATGTCTGGATTGATTACGCTTGACGGTCAGGGCTGGAATCCGGAAGTGGCGCAGGTTAAGAACGGCGGCATCTGGGCGGACAGTCCGCTCAACGATGGGCGTGAACTGCTGGCGGCTGCCGTGGGCAACGTCACCGAGAAAATCACGGTGCTGGTGACGGCGACGGCTTATCTGGACGTGATGCGGGCACTGAGCAGCCTGAATCAGATGGCCAACGACTGCCGTGATTACTGGCAAACCGAATACCAGATTGAGCCGGTCTACCTGACATGGGAAGCGGGATGCGGCGCAGGCCCACAGTACGCGCTGCTGTACAACATTGAAGTGTCACCGGACTATCTGGATGCCCCCAGTCCGGCAATGCGGGTGTCGCTGTCTTTGGAGCGGGAACCCTACTGGCGCGGCATTCCACCGGGGGCCAACCCCAAGATGTGGAGTTATTACGTCAATTCGGCGCATCCGCAGTTCAACAAGAACGGCGCATCGCTGTTGAGCGGCAGCGACCATTTAATCGTGGCGACCCTGCAAAACAAACACGAGTGGACACCGGCGGCGGCGGGCTTGCAGCTGACGTCCATCTCCAAGAACTACATTGACGTCGCGGCTTCACAGGTGCCCGGCGACGCGCCTGCACTGGTCGAAATCGGGATTGAGCCGTCGTCTAATGAAATCAACATCATCACGTCGTACATCGGGCACACCACCAAGCCGTTTACAGCAACCGGTCATGACAACGTGACACGGGCGCAGGCCCTCATCTTGAATGCCGGTGACAGCAACGGCGCGGGCAATATCGTCAAGACGGTGGTGACCAGCGAGACAGGTGTCAAGAGCAATAACAGCGCGGTGAATTATTACAACGGCGTGCGGACGGTCACGGGTGCTGATGCGGACTGGACGACTGCCGCACAGTGGGGTGCGCCGACTGCTTTTACACCCATCCTTCAGCTTGACCGCGAAATCTACCGGGGTTCATTTGTGGCTTTCGCGCGGGCCTTTAACACCAGCGCCGCTTCACCGGTGGTCACGGACATGCGAATGCGCCTGCAAATCGGCGAAGGTTCAAATCCCTCTGCCATGATGAACAACATCGTCCTGCCGGAAGTGCAGGTGCCGCTGCTGGCGACCAACACCGACTTTGATTTGACCTATCTGGGCATGTTCAGCCTGCCGCTTGCGGAACGGTCAGTGGTGTCCGGCGTAGGTTATGGCCGCCAGATACAGGAAGCGTCGAACAACATCACCATCACGCTGCAGCAGCGGGTGGATGTGGCGACGGCCAACCGCACCTTCACCCTGATTGACGTGGTGCTGATGCCGATTGACGAAGGGCTGATGTCGGTCATCCAGAATGCCGGTTCGACCAGCACACAGATGTCCCTGATTTGTGACAACACCGGCTACATGACACGCGGCGAAGGGCGGCAGGTGGTTTTTAGCTTCCTGCGCAATTTTGCCGACGCCTATATCACGACCGGCGGTATCAGCACCGAATCGCGCGGGCAAGGCATTACCCTGAAGCCCAACACGGCGCAGCGCCTGTACTTCATCAACAGTTTTTTTGTATCCAGCGGTGCCACCCGGCGCGGCCTGATGGATAACTTCACCGTCCGGATGAATATTGTGCCCCGATGGGCCGGAATTCGGGATGTGTGACCTATGCGCTACCTGCGACATCACATTCACATCTACCAGCGTCCGAAACGGGGCAGCGGCTTCTTAAACCGCTACACCATTTACAACTACCAGCACTCGATTTGCAATCAGGGCTGGTTTGATACCGCCAGTGGTGACATCGCGGTCAAGTCCGACAGCGAGGGACAGTACATCCTTGAAAACTACTTAGGCTGTTTTGTCGCCATTTATGTGGATAATGCGGTGCTGCCCATCTGGGAAGGCTTCATCAACCGCATCACCTTCAATTCGGGCGGGATCGCGTACACCATCAGTCTGGATGAGATGGCCAACCGGGTCAGCGTCATTTACACGGGCGCGGCCAACGTCATGACCCAGACGGCAGTGGTCAACAACACCACGTCACAGGCGATTTACGGCATTAAGCAGACGCAGCTGGACCTCGGCGCGAATCCATCCGCTTCGACACAGCCGACGGTGCTGCGCGATACCATTCTGGCGCAGCAGGCGTACCCCCAGCGGGCCATCGGTCAGGCGCAGGGCAATGCCAACATCGTCCACTTTGAACTGCTGGGCATGTATCACACACTGGAATGGACGAAATACTTCACCGGCTTGACGGCAGCCACCAGCCAGTTCGGTACGGATACGGCGGGCATCATCGGGGTGGACCCGAACGGCGCAACCTTTTATGACAACACCAACACCACCAAGGTCAGCGCCAACACGGCCACGGTTGCCCAGCAGGACAGAGGGTCATCGTTCTGGGAGCATCTGCTGAAAACGGCGGAAGCGGGCGACGGCAGCAATTACTGGATATGCGGCATCCTGCCGACCAACCCCAACACCGGCAAGCGGCTGTTTTATTACCGGCAGGCCAATCTGACGGTGGAGTACACGGCGTTGAAGGCCAATATGCTGAAGCCGCGCAGCGTGTTTGGCAAGCCGGTTGCGCCCTACCTTGTGGTCCCTGACCGTGCCATCCGCGTCACGGATGCGCTGCTGCCCTTTAACGGCAGCCTCCAGATAGACCCGACGGTTGTTTATATCCAGAAAGTGGACTACGACGCCAACTCACAGACGGTACGCTGGTTTGGTGCGGACGATACGACCGCCCGTGCCGCATTCCGGCTGAATCAGGGCTTTTTACCGGTGGGGGTGGATTTTGGTGCTGTACCCCGACAGATTGTCACTTAGGAGGAAATCGTTATGCCGACACCGACGCCTTTTCCAGCAGGGCAAATTGCCCAGACGGTGCAGAAGTTAGACCAAACCATCGACAATGCCATTCAGCAGGGGGCGATTGGTATCGTGCTGCTGCTGGCTGTGGCGCTGGTGCTGTTTATGCTGTGGATGATTTTGAAGTCCTATATCAACCGCAACCACACCGATGAAAACGACGGCACCAACAATGCGATTTCGGCACTGGCGCGGATGAGTGATAACCGTGACAAGGAAGCGGCCATTGAGCGCGAACAGCGGCGTGAAGAGCAGGAACAGTGGCGGCAGCTCGTCGAAAAACGGGATGCGGAAAGTGCCCAACAAAACGAAAAATTCATTGAGGCGGTTTCGCATATGGCGGATGCCCACTTTATGATTGCCGATACACTGAAGCTGATCCGTGAACAGGATTTGCCCCTGACCCAGAGCATGGAACAAAGCCTGACCCAGATGTCCACGATGGGCAGTATCCCGCTGCAGGGGCTGATTCAAACCGCCGCCCAAATCAAAGTCGCCGTGGATGAAATCCGCCTCAAAATGCTGCCTGCGGCTGAGATTATGAACATGCGCCAGATTGACCGTGAACTGTTTCAGAAGCAGCTCGAAAACGTGCGCGATGAAGTGACCACTGTCAAGACGACGCTGCAGCATCAAATTGATAAATTGAAGACCAGTGAAACCGCCGCGGTGGTCATGCCTGAGGCGGATGGAAGTTGATGTTGTTTTTAAGATGGCTGGCAGGTGCCAGTTTGACCTGAATTGTCAGTTTATCGAACAGCGAGCATGAAACTCGCCAGAAAGGAACGTCAGATGAGACTGCGAAGTTTACTGATTGGATTGATAGTCATCGGGGTGCTGCTGATGGGCCTCATGAGCCTGCACGCGCAGGACACCGGCACGAGCGGGACCGGCACGGACGTCACGGTGACGGAGCCGACCGAACCGGCGCTGCCTGTCACAACCGAATCGCCGGAAGACATCCTGCGCATGGTCTGGGCAACCCTGTTTACCGGGGCGGCCTCGATTGCCGGAACCTTATTCGTCACGGCGCTGGTCAATCTGGAGAAGGTGCTTATTCCGGCATCGGTGGCATCTGCCGACACGCTGAAAAATGTGACGTCAGTGGTGGTGTGGATTGGCTACGCGCTGGCGATTAAGTTCGGCTTAGGGACACAGGCGCAGGGGCTGGCCGCGATTATCACGCCGATTCTAGTCACGGCGACGCCGCTGGTGGCTGTCCTGATTGGCTCGGCAAAACTGTATCTGGCTGCACGGGAGCACAACACGCCGATTTGGGGTTATCAACGGCCCTAATTCCCAACCTATTTTGCATTCTATTTTGACACCAAACGCCGTCCATTGAGGCGGCGTTTTAGATAAAGGAATAGACTCATGGACGGATTGACTGAAGGGCGTATTGTTCATTACGTAATCAAAGACGATGTGCATCGTCCCGCTATTGTTGTGAATAACTGGAATACGAACAATCCCTGCGAGGGATATGTCAATTTGATGGTATTCACAGACGGGGCCAATGACCTTTGGTATCTTGATGGACCGCGTGATGAGAAGCGCGATGAAGATGTGCGGCGCGGCTTATGGTGGCGGACATCCGTCTGCTACAGCGAAAACAAAGAACCGGGCACGTGGCACTGGATTGAAAAAGCATGACTCAATCGACGATTAGTTACAACATCAATGGGGCCGACTGTCCGCACGCGGACGTACTGGAAAAGCACCTGCAGGCGATTAATCCACGCTGGGCGCTCATCATGGATAATGCGGCGATGGCACAGGATTACGCACGAGCCATGCCCGGAACCAATTTCATCATACGGAACTGGGCACTGACTAAGGGCGACGAAAACGCCTATTCGCTAACCCCTGCCGCATGGCTGGAAGCACGGCTGCCGGAAGTCGGGCTGCTGGGCAACGTGTACCTGTACACCGGCAATGAGGCAGGCATCGCCGCCAAATGGCATATCGACCTGATGAAGTTGATTGTCCAGCGCAATTTAAAGCTGGTGAAGCTGGTCATCTGTAATGTCGCCGTCGGCACACCATCGGATGTCAGCGAATGGAAGCGGGCTGAGATGCGCGAATTCTTCCAACTGCTGGACGAACATCGGGACCAGTTCGTGCTGGGGCTGCATGAGTATTTCGCAGGCATCGCGCCGAGCGGCTTTGTGGGCGGCTTCCCTGACGGCTCATGGACGGATGGCCGCACCAACCTGCATCCGAACTATGAAGACCGGCGCAACTGGCCGGATGACGCCAGCACCATCGGGATGCTGTGGCACTGTGGCCGGTTCAAGGTGGTCAATGATGCCGCTCGCAGCTTTGGCTTTCAACCACCGCGCATCGTCATCACGGAACACGGCGCGGATGCCCTGTCGGATATCGCGCTGTGGCTGAAAAAATTTCCGGTTTCCGACGGCTACAGCCAGCACCGGGCATGGAAATCCTTGGGTGCATTATGGGCGCGGCTGCTGCCCGGACGCAGCGCCCAGCAGGCATTCTTTGACAATGTGCAGTATCTCAAGAAAGCCGTTTATGACCGCTTTCCGAATGTCGAAGGCCAGCTTCTTTACACGTGGTCAGGCAACTTCCAATGGCTCGAGTTCGATATGAGCGAGGCGGATGAGTTTCACAAGCTGCTGGAAAAATCGGTTGAAGCGGTTACGCCTGCACCGGTACCCAGTTTGCCGGCCTTCCCTGCCGACTTCGACAGTCGCGCCAAGTCCTACATGGTGCGAGCGACCGACGGCGCAACCACCGTGCGGGCCAAACCGTCCCAGAATGCCGACATGCTGACCACCATTTCGCCGCTGCCCGGCATCTTGAAGTTGATTGATGCGGCGGATTTACGGCCTGACGAGCGGGTGCAGCAGACCATCGGCGACCGGCTGGGCGTGTGGCTGCCGGTGGTGGTCGGCACGGTCAAGGGCTGGTCATTCAACGCCTATCTGGATGTGCAGCCGGTGATTCTGAATCCGCAGCCTGAAGTGTTGAAGTGGCAGGTGGTCATTGACTATCAGGGCACGGCGGAACAAAAAGCGGTCTGCGCCACGATGTGGACGGCCTTCAACACCTTCCTTCAGCGGGCAGCTTTTGCGGTCTATCCCACACGGGATATTCAGGTGGTGGATAAGCCGTAATATAATGGTGGTGTGGTACTTAGTCCGGCTTGACGCAGTAAGTACCACACTACACGTAATCGACCGAGCCGGTGATTTGGCCGTCGAACATGGTCAGGCGGCGGCCACCCAGCAGGCGGTGCAGCAGTTGATTAATCACCCCGGGCGGCGCTGCCCAGAACGCATCCAAGGTTTCGTAAGTGGTCAGCTCGCGAAAGGCCGATTCGATGTCGGCAAGGTTATAGCGCTTTGACTGCCGCGTTTCGGTGTCAATCTGGCGCAGCAGGTTCTCGCGCTGGCGACCTAATCCCGCTATCTGGTCATCGTAAAAGTCTGCCAGTGAATCGGGCGCGGCGGCCTGCTTTTCAATCAGACGGCGCACCTGTTTATCCAACCCCGACAGCTCATCATTCAGACGGTTTAAGGTTTCGGACTGCGGCGACGGCTCAACGGCCAGCAGGCTGTTTGGGTTCTGGTCTTCCAGCATCAGTTCCAGTGCGCGATTGACCCACTTTTTCACCTTCAATTCGGAGATGGAATACTTTTTATCACAGCTCGGGCGGCTGCGGGCCGTGTATTTGGATTGGCAGTAGTAGTAAGCGCCGGAATGCGAACGGGAATGCACCAGCATGAAGCCGCAGCGCTGGCAGACCAGTAGGCCGCTAAACCAGTGCGTTTCATCATGGTCACGCGGGCGGAAGGTCATCCGGCGGATGAGTTCAGCTCGCAGATGGACGGCCCGCTCACCGGTCAGCGCGGGCAGATTAACGCCACGACGGATGACGATGCCGTCGGGCACCGGCTGCGACTCATCCACACACCACAGACCAATCTTTTGACCATTCTCCAGCTTGGCATTCTTGTGGTTGCGGACGGCGTCGCCCCAGAACCACGGGTTATTGAACAGGTGATAGAAGAAGTATTTCTTGAACGGCTGCCCATTCTGACCAAACCCCTGCTCATACAGCCGCGTTTCAACCTTCGGCCAGCTCACCCGGTTGATGACGAGCTGCGCCGCCTGCTCAATAACGGCAGTTTTAGTCGGGTCCGGCACGAAGGCCAGCACCTTACCGAATTCGTTGCGCACCTTCATGTGTGACCAGACGTGGCGGCTGCCGGGTGGAATACCTTTGTCATCCACCAGCTTGTGCTTGCCGCGCTGCATTTCGGTCTTCAACCACTGCATTTGTTTGCGGATTTCGTAGCCTTTGACCATCAGCCAGATGTCGGCGTTGCTGGAGTCAACCATGCCATCCGACAGTGAATAGATGCGTGCGCCGCAGTCTTCCAGAATGGTATCGACAATTTCATAAAGCAGCGACGGCTTGCGGGCGAAGCGGTTGGCGTCGCGGCACAGTATTAATGTAAATGTCTTGTTCTGCATGTGGGTAATCAGCCGGTCGAAGCCGGGTTCGTTGTTGGCACGGGCGGCGTCGGCAAGCTGGGCCAGCGTGCGGTAGTTGCGGGAATGGCCTTCAATGCGGATGGTGTCAATGACTTTCCAGTCATTTTTTTGGGCAATGGCGAGAGCGTCGTTTATCTGAGAATCTAGACTTGTCTTATCATCAGTTGCTTGGTCAACAGTTGAAACTGCCGCCCAAATTAATACCCGTTCCCGAGAATCATTCATAGTGAACACTTTCATTTAATTGAAAATGGGGTAATAATATTTGATACGGCAGTCTAGGGTCGCTCCCGAACATCGGTTTCATCGCCGATTGACTGTCGCTACATGATGAACAATCGTAAGGATGAATACGATGGCTGAGACTCTTCGCCAATGTTTGCGATGCAAAGAATTTTTTCTGCCGACGCTTGAATTTTTCCCTCCCTATAAACAGAGGAAAGATGGCTTGCATAGTTGGTGTCGTGGATGCGTGCGTGTTTATGGCAGGGAAAAGGCCCGAGAATATAAAGCGAAAAAACGCGTCCCCACAAAGGTAAAGAGGGTGGTTGAACCCTTGCGCCAATGTTTGCGATGCAAAGAATTTTTTCTGCCGACGCTTGAGTTTTTCCCAAGTAATAAAAGGGGGATAGATGGTTTGCACAGTTGGTGTCGTGGATGCGTGCGTGTTTACGGCAGGGAAAAGGCTCGAGAGTACAGTAAGCGACCAGAAATAAAAGCGCGTCAATCTGACTACAACCGAAAACGTAATAACGACCCTGTTTTTAAACATTACAAACGAAATTATGGGCGCGAATATCAACGCGAAAGACGGCATACTGACCCCAAATTCAATCGGTTATGTCTTGACCGTACTGCTGCTTATACTCAAACACCACAGGGTCGAATGACAAGACGAATAATTGATATACGTCGCGCCGCCCGTAAGAAATCTTTGCCTGATAATTTCACAAAAGAACAATGGCAGCGCGCATTGGATTATTTCAACGGGTGCTGTGCAGTTTGCGGGCGACAATTGGCTGATTTGTTTGGTGAACATAAATCCGCTGCCGATCACTGGATACCACTGACTCTAGAATCATGTCCCGGTACAGTAGCTCTAAATATTGTCCCCTTATGTCAAGGTGTTAACGGCTGTAATCAAAGCAAAGGCAATCACAACGCTGAAGATTGGCTGACTCGCAAATTCGGAAAGCGCAAAGCCAAGCAAATTATGAAGCGCATTGATGATTACTTTGAATGGGTGAAGCACCGAGATGCCCCCTAGATGCTCACTCGTTTAATGGACGCTTGAAAGTTAAAGCCGTTACAGTATTCACATCCCGCTCAAGAATCAGTTCCCAACCAAGCCGACCAGCCAAGCTTGCATAATAAATATATGGAATAACTTTGCTGGTCGTGTTCTTTGTCAAAGACTCCATTGCCTTTTGTGTCGTTTTAGCGCGATCTGGGTCGGCTTCAACCCACTGAACAAGCCCTTCTTCTGATGAGTAAACCAGAATCGCATAATCCCATTGCTGACTGGATGCAGCTTTTGCTGGATGAGCAGTTCCACCAAGTAGGAAAGCGATTGCGACAATCGTAGTGATAGCGCAGGCCAACAATAGGGTAATAACTGTTTTCTTCATGTCATAATCCTTTGTATAGATCGGATGTTTTTATGGACATCAACGCTGTTAAAAAGCGACTACTTCCGTAATCACAAAACTGCTAATACTATTCCGATAAAAAAAGACAAACCTATTTATAACTAAACTCGAACGAATAATTTACGAAAAAGTCACCCGTTAATAGGACATATGTTTTATATTTACAGTCTACTTAATACCCTTGTTAGGATATAGATACATGGATACGAAGCGCTCACATCACATTGCCGAAATGTATGACAGGTTAAATTCAAAACAAAAAATGGATGTTTTATTTGTCATCCTTCAGGAGCGCCGCAATCATACGTTCGACCCTTTCGACAGTTTCAACTGGCTGCCCATCAAGCAGCCTGACGATACTGCTACCGGGAATACTCGCAAGAATACCCGCGTAATCATATAGTTTAGCTGGCGATTTTTCTTCAAGTGCTTCAGCAAGGATCGGCAAAATTTCAAGCGGAACTATTTGCCGACCGGCTTCCCAATTGGCTAATGTTGTCGCATCCCGCATAACACCACGTTTACGCATACGCTCAACCACTTCTTTTTGTGTTAAGCGTAAATCATTTCGCCGCTTGGCAATGTAAGTTCCTAAATCGTTCATTCCATATCCTGTTATTGTGCCTAAAACATATTGTATGGGTATTTCACAAGTTTTTCCACAAAAATTTCATGAATAACTTGACAACTTTCGATTTTTAAAAGTATAATTTTAAAAATCGAAAGGAACGAAATGGACGCAACAATTCAAAAAAAGACGGAGTTTCTCACAGTTCCCGTTTCGCCGCAGCTAAAGAAGATGGTACGTGAATATGCTAGGGTCAATAAAGTGACAATGTCGGCTGCTACGCGAATGATTCTGCATGAATTTCTGTCTCAAGACTTTCGAAAAACAAAAGTTTAAATTCAAAAAAAGAAACGAAAGTTTGACAGGAGGAAAGCCTAATGCAAGTCACTGAAATCAAATTGACACGAGGTTACGTCACGTTAATCGATAACTGCGACGCGGATTTAGCTGCTCTTAAATGGATGGCTAGAACCCGCCCTAACGGAGCCGATCCATATGCGTCGCGCGCTAACCCCAATCGACCACCAGCGACGCTTCATCTTCATCGCCTAATCTTGGCGAGGATTCTTGGACGAGAGCTTTGCGCCGGTGAGGTTTGCGACCATATCAACGGGAATACTTTGGACAATCGCCGTTCCAATTTACGGTTAGCCACAGTAGCAGAAAATCGGCGCAATTCCAGACGTTTTAAGAACAACACCACAGGCTACAAGGGCGTGTCCTTTAGCAAGCTACACCAGAAGTTTGAGGCGCATATCCGCGTGAATTACAAGCTGGTACATCTCGGCCTTTTTGAGACCGCCGAAGAAGCCCACGAAGCCTACAAGCAAGCAGCAACTAAATATTTTGGTGAATATGCGAGGTTTGAATAATGGACAACCTCATTCACGAAATCGTCATCACGCAGGCCGAAGACCTGAGTGAAGAAATCATTGGCTTCGGCAGCGACGGCGCGATGGCGAAGCGCGTTTATGACTGGACGACCAACGCCTTCATGCGAGAACGCTACATCCTGATTGGCAAAGTGGCGAATCTGAACTTTGTCGAAGTGGTGCAGCGCGGCGGCAGCACGCAATGTTTCATCGAACTGCGCAGCCGTCCGGTATTCACCAAAGCGGCGCTGTCCAACGACACAGTAGAAATCGAAGCGTTCTACCGTGCCCGGTACTGCGGACGGATCAGCGTGGACTATGAACCGGATTTCATCCGTGAAACCGAAGACAACATCCGCAA
>OFQX01000281.1_pt1 | contig 16169 bp, 16 predicted proteins | sample 1542951 | NCBI WGS metagenome assembly OFQX01 (sample SAMN07774215, study PRJEB24372) | wastewater metagenome | isolation source: WWTP Novara (Effluent) | place: Italy: Novara | collected 2015-12
TCTGCAAACTGCACTCATATTGCTCTATCGGTGGAGAATCGTCATTCTCAGTCTTTTACCAATTCCTGCAGTCATTTTATACTTCTTCATTGATATGCTTTTGCTTTACTGCTTATAAACTCCTCTGCACTCTTATACTTCCTTGCTTCTTCCATCAATGATTCATCAGTAGATTTTACAGTAGATTGTGCTTCTTCTCGGATTTGTTTTAGTTGAGTATCTGTTTTTATTCTTTCTGGATATATAGCATATCGTTCTTCTTTACCTATATCTCATTTTGCAGGTTTGAAATGGAATCAATCATATCATTCTTTGATTGCTAATTCTACATCAGCCTTTTTTAGTGTTCACATTTGCATATATGATGTAGCTTCTTTAGGATTTTTAATCCCTAAACGAGCTTCATATACATTTCAAACTCAATATGCGTTTTTATTATCTCTAGCAAAATTCTCTGCTATTTTTTTATCAGGAGAAAAATATATTCAAGATGATGGTTCTGATCTCATTGTTTTTTGTCATACTTTCCGTTCTTTTATATCTGCATTACTTCAATGATATTGTAATTCTCAATGTGCCTTTATAAACTCCTCTGCACTCTTATATTTCCTTGCTTCTTCATAGAGTGGTTGTAGGTCTTTGGGAGATTTCTTTAACTCTGTAATATATGCTATATCATCATCGACTTCTTTTATCAATTCTTTAGATGATGAATCTCAGTTTTTTACAAGTTGTTCTCTGAATGTACGAAGTTCTTTCAAATTAGCATCAATTTCTTCAGGAGTAGCGTTTTTCATGCGTTCTATTATATCCTGAAGTGTTGTTTTTGATTTTGCCATTCCTTTAGTAGCAGATACATCACTACTAAGTATATCCTTTTTTGGTGTTTCTGTCAAATTATCTACCACTTTAGGAGTCAATCACTTACTTGTAGGTTTTAATTTAAGTCAAAATTCCTCTTCTATTTTTAGATCATTTACTTGTTTTGGAGTTAATCACTTACTTTCACTCTTTGGTTTTAGTCATTTTTCTACCTGTCACTTAGGAGGTAGCCCACTCACATAACTACTACTATTACGAATACTGCTCGGAGCATCAGGATTGTTTATTTCTAAAACTTGTTTAGGTTGCAATCATTTAGATACTATTGGGTTCTTATCTGTGCCTAGATTACTCTTAGTTGCGTTCTCTGGACTAGGCAACGCTTTGGTCTTCGCATTGAACTCTTCTTGTTCTGCTTTAGAGCGTAGCTGTTTTGCAGTTTTATTTTCTTCTGCAAGCCATTCTTTGAACTCTTTTTCAGTCTTCATCTGGCTTATCTTTGCCATGTCAGCTGCTTTTTGAGCTTGTGTAGTGTGTCAATTTAGCTTATTGAGTACCTGTGCATATATCCTTGAGAACCAATTAGATTGCAATACCATTTTACCAATAACTGCTGGCAATACCTCTGGATTAGTTAAAGCAGCTGCTGCTACTATCCAATCAGTCAAAGTTACTGCATTATTCCCTAATTTACCAGCTTCGTTTTTCTCTAAAGCCTTCAATATAATCATACTTGCTTGTGTATCCTTATTGATTTCCCTGAAATTATCAAAACCATTCTCTTCTCATACCTTAAACTTCCATTCTCTAACAGCAGAATCTATATTAGTTGATCTTGCAGTCTTCTCTCAAGCAGTCATATCCTTAAAGTACCCCAATCTCGTATTTGCTTGGTAGTATCTTTGGAGTTTGTTTATATCTGTCATTGTAGCCGTACCTTCATTGTATTTATCCAATATCCCTTGCATAACCTTAGCTCTAGGGTCTCCAGTTCTTTCTGCATACCCTACTGCATCTTCTGCCATATCTTTGACTGCATCTCATTCATATTTTACTATATCTCCATCTTTAGTTTCATATTCTACTGGTGTATATTTTTGCCCTCATTCAATCTGTTCTAATGCTGTATCGACTTCATTTATATTGCTCTTAACTCTTTCTCATAATGCTTCTACTGTTTGTACAGGAGTTTTAGGTCATATATTATTATTGAGCCATTCTCATTCACTAACCCCAACAACCTTTTGGAATTTCTCTTGATTTGATTTAGTTAATCTATTCATCCTCTGTAACACTCATTCCGCTGTAGGCAATAAGTCTTTAGCTCACTTTGCTACATGAACCAAAGAATCTAAAGGAGAAATAACAGTTGCACCATAATTTGCTATAGTATTTGGTAATTTAGCCATAGGGCTAGCGTTATCTGCAACCTTTGTGGCATCTTTCAGAAAGTTCACTCATTTTGGGACAAGTAAATCCATTCATAAGTTACTTGCTGCGCCTGCGGTATTTGCTACGCCTCCTGCTTTAGCAGCAAATTTACTAGATGCTGCTGCAAAGTCTGTAGCTCATGCAGAAGCTGCTAGTTTACTTGTTACAGTAGCTCATCATTTTGTTAATGAGGCTCATCATTGTATCAATGCCAAAGCATCAGAAGCAACTCCAATAGGATCTGTTTCCATAGACTTAGCAAATGCTTCTCGACTACCATATCTATCTATTATAGCTTGATGCCCTTCCTCAGTGAATATTAGTTTTCATAATCAAACTAGCGTATCTGCTGGGTTTGTTATGGCTCTAGTCACTGCACTTGCTGTTTTTACAGCAGATCATGGGATATTGGCAGCCATATTAACAACATTTGGTCAATCTGTGCCAGCTCCTACCAACTGGTCTATATAGTCCTTCTCTTGCTCATAAATATATCATTGAAATTCTTTCTCATCTCATACATCTTCGTATTCTCATTTGATAGCGTTCCAAAGCTGTCATACTAGATTAGATCACTTTGGTACTTTGAACAATCTAGCCATAACTGGGTGATCTCTTTTGAGATTATTGAAATTCTCTCTATACTTAGCTATCTCTTTTGGAGAAAGATTAGCTATTCTTTGATTCAATGCCATCTCTGGTCATCTTGTGACATCGACAGTACCTATCTTTTGTGCTTGCTCATCTATAATCTCTGCAACTCTACCTATAGGATTTATCCACTCACCTTTATGTCATAAGTCTATAGGACTCATTCTCGCTACTTCTCATTTCAATCATCATTGGATACTAGAATCTTGTCATCCAGATAGTTCAGGATACGCTTGTTTCAATTTATCCATATTTAATGTCTTACCTGCTTTTATTCCCTCAGATAATTGGTTAGTCAATTCTTGCAATACCTCGTTATTTACGTGAGAAAACTCTGGATATGCTGATTTCAATTTATCTATATTGATCGTCTTCCCAGCCCTTACTCATTCAGTAAGCTGTGATGTTAGGTCTGATAGTCATTTATCTACATCTACATTATCTTTTACGACTGGGATATTCTCTGGTATTTGGTTTGTTGGAGCAGCTTTAGGACTAAACGCATTGGTAAAGTCTTTTTGCATAGCTGGACTCTTTTGTGCTGTACTCACTGCTTGTTGGACTGGACTAGGTGCATTTACTCAAGATATAGCTCCTATTGGCTGTGCGTTTGGTACAGCTACTGAAGCTTTTGGTAATCCCTTATTAACAGGTAATCAACCAGAAACATATCATGGTTTTGCTCCAGTATTAGTAGATATCATAGGCGCATCAGTTTGAGCCTTTAGATCTTTAGCTGACAATAGTTGTTGTACCATCCTATATATTAGTTAAATATATCTCATCTATTGCTTGTTGTTGTGGTAGTTTGGTTTGATGATGTATTTCATCACCAGATGCTATTAAATACATCATCACCATAATACTCTTGTATATTAGAGTCTATATTGTTTTGCAAAGATTCTACTAATCATTCTATAGTAGCCTCATTGAGAGCAAACGATTTACTTATTGTTGGGAACATTGTGTTATAGAACTGTTCCTCAAATTCCGTCAACGCCGCTCCTGATCTTCATCTTCTAAGAATATCCATAGCATTATTAGTAACTATTTGGAGTTTAGCCAACTCTGGATCATCGCTTTCCCCTATTTTCTGAGCTAATTTCTCAAATCAACCATTAAGCCACGATGTTGGTATTTTATCCAACTTCTGGCTTATGAGATCCATAGCATTTATAGTATTTTGGTTAGTCTTGAATGCTTGCTTTTCTGTAGCTCATAAATCACTCAAGAATATATTTGTTAGTTTCTTTTGAACCGCATTAACATCTCATGAGTTAGCCAAAGACTTTATATCTTTTATAGCATTATCTCTAGCTTTTTCAGATCAGAATTGTGCAAGCGATATAGCTTTAACTGCTGCATCTGCTATAGAAGCACTCCCTGTACTTGGCTTCAATCACTTACTTGGATCAAAGAACCCTACAGCACTATCTGCTGGCAATGTTCTCTTAAATACTTTCTTATCACCTTTGTTATTACTTTCTACTGTATTGAAGCTTCAATCTGCATTTACACTTGTTACTATAGCTACGTGTCCATACGTCTGTGCTTCAGCACTAGCATTTGCATCAGAGCTTCTATCAAATACTGCGATACTTCATGCCGTAGGAGTATCTGAGTTAGTTTGTGTTTTTCTTACCTCTATTGGATCGATATACATTCTACCTTCTATTCATATAGAGTTTAGGTAATCATTAACAAATGACCCACATTCTCCTCAAACAGAACCTATTGGCTTAGTTTCATATTTAGTTAATCATCTTTGTACTTCTTGTGTTGATACTGGAGCTATCTCTGGTCATTGGTATCATTGAGCTGTTGGGCTTTCAGTACCTGATATAGGTTGCGTTTGTTTAGTTACTGGATTTACCCACATATCTACACCATTCACCGATTGTATCTTCCAATCTCATTGTCCTGCTGTTACCTGTTGCATCTTAGCTACTATTTGACCACTATCATCAGTAGAGAAAGTTATCAACTGCCCACTAGCTTTATCGTATACTGGTGGCATTGGTGGAGCTTCTGGTACTTCTATTCTTGAGCCATCAGAATTATACAATGGAGTACCATTACCATCTACCATATAGCCCATTGCTGTACTCATATCTGTATTAACCGTATTAGCGTTCTTAGTCCATTCAGTTAGTCTAGTTTGTGCATCGTCTGCTATCTTCTGGTAGGTTTCAGTTACATATTGCATCTGCTTCATAGAGCCCTCGGTGTAACCTGTGATATTGGCATCTAATTTCTGCAACAAACTTCTCTTGAATTGAGTAACTCAATCTATTGTGTCTAACTGTCAAGCTAAATCTGCTGAAGTCATATCATTCATAGCGTTTTGGATCTGACTACCAACTTTCATATTCAAATCATCAGATATATCAGCCATTTGTTTCTCAAATGCTTTAGTATCTATTTGATCTCATAATTCTCTTATTTGTGCTACCTTTTGTTCTATTACTTTCATATCAGCAAACTTCTGTTGTGCATCTACTATCATTTGCTTTGCTGCCTGCAATCTAGCTCCAGAACTTCATGGTTGTCATCTATCTCATAAATAAGCAGCATTCTGAATAAGATTATCTACCTGTTTACTAGCATCTTTTAATCTTTGACTAGCTTGGATAGTCTGGATTACACCATTAGCATCTCTGACTTGGATATTCAAATCTCTTTGTCATTGTAAGTATTCTTCTGTTCTTAATCACTGTCTATAATATTCTGCTTTAGCATTTAAGTCATTACCATACAACATATCAGCTTCCTTTTTTTGAGCATCAGTCATACCATCTACTAATTGTTTCACATCGTCTGGTAGATCCCCATATCCTAATATATCTACAAGATTACCTTCTGCATCTGTATATTTACCTGCATTTTCTGGTACAACAGCAGCTTCTGGTACTTCAGGAGTAGTTGAAGTCATACCACCCATCCTATTTAAGATACCTTGTACTGTGTTGTCTTGTTCTTCTGGCGTAGCTGATGTAAATGCAGCGTTCTTAGAAAGTTCTGCTTTAATAGATGCCGCATCTTTCATCCCTTTACCATAGAAATCATTAGCCAACTGATCGTTTCTTTTTTGTAAGTATCAAACTTCTGAGGCATCTTTTTGTTTTGCTGCTTCTCAATACACAAATTCTTCAGGTTTCATTTGCAAACCCTTATTGGCAGTTATTACTCAAGTCCCTGTATTCTTAGTCGCTTTGTTTGCTCCACTCACATCACCAAATGTATTTACATTAGTATTTTGTTTTGGAGTATTTGGGTTCTTTATGGTACTTATACCAGACGATGATGCTGGCTTTGATACTCATTTTAGTCCAGCAAACTTATCCACATTTGCTTGTGAGATACCTTTCTTCTTAGCTGCCGCTTGGATCTGTTCATATGTTAGAACCATCTATGTATTGGAAGATAAATTAAGATAATGAGTCTAAGAATGTTCACTTATATATATTGTTGCTTGGCGCTGTTAATAATTTGAGGTATAAGTTTCCAGAGTGGAAATCATAATCCATTTTACTTTTATTCACTCTATCTATAGCGATTATCGCTGTGTGGTCTAGTGCCTTAACCAAGTCAAGGAAGTCCATATCATTTATAATATAGACATTCTCTGGAATTGGCTGGTTCTTTGTATATGGATCTCGAGAATGCCTAAACCCTGATATTTTGTGGATATATCACATGTTTGGAGTTCGATCTATCTCATAGAATAGTTCTATTTGCATTACATTGAATCAGTTACATTAAAGCCTGTTGCTGCACCTGTACTGCCTGCTGTTCCTGCTGCTCAATCTATCGAAGGGATATTTATGGCTGCTGAATCTGTACCTCTTGTACCTCCTGCTCATCATGCACCTGCTGTTACTACATGTGTAAATGATGATGTATTAGTAAGATAAGCAAAGAATTGATTACCTGCTGCTCCTCCTCAACCACCTCAACCACCTCATCCTCCTCAACCACCTGTAGGTGAGCCTGCATCAGTGATACCAGTTCCGCCATTACCTCATGCTGTACCATTACCACCTGCTGTAGTTATTGTACCTGAGCCTTGTATATCTTGTGCATATATAACGAAGTTTACTCCTGCTGCTCATTTCTGTCATCCCGAACCTCATCCTCAACCGAATCAGTATGGTACAATTGCAGAACCAGTTATCACTCAATTCGACCCATTTGCACTATAAGCATTTGCTCCATTTCAACCGTGTGATATTCATATACCATTATTTGCTGCTCAGCCTCAACCTGCAGATAATCCTCATGCTGAACCACCAGCATTTAATGTTCAACCAGTACCTCCTGTACCAGCTGGCGTTCAACCTGCTCAACCTGCTCATCATATACTTGTACCTCAACCACCTCATCCTGCTGCTCCTCATCATCCTCAACCTCATCCATATAACTGTGAAGCAGCTCATCCTACTCATCAAACAGCTGCATTTTTACCTCAACCTGTTCATCCTGCACCACATGTACCGTCTGCGTAAGAGAAGCTATAGTTCAATAGTCTAAGATCTAGCCCACCTGATTGGAATCATGGTATTTTAGCGTTAAGAGATATAGTACCATTCTGCAAGAAAGTACCACTACATTTTATGTTAAGAGAAGTTCACGTTGTAGCAGCTGTTGATAGTGTAGCACCTACAGCTATTGATACTGACGAATAGTTATATGCGTTATCGAGCAATAGGTTTGTTGTACCTGCTGCTACTACCAACGCTCCATCTGTTCCATCTCCGAATAGATATGGAGTTAAGAATCATGGAGATAGTCTACCAAATGAGTTCAAGATAGGTATCTTATTCTCATCTGATGCTCCTGATGATGTTTTTACTAAGTTTTTAGCTAACAATATAAGCTGTGCTCCTGTACTACCAAACTCTGTAGCCGTACCTTGTTCTGCTACTGTTGCTGATTGATATTTACCTGCTACTGTTTCGCTACCGTTAGGTTGGGTAGATCATGCTGATACTGCACTCCATGCTCATGATATGTATTGATAATTCTCTCATATAGTAGAATCATATACTATCATACCATTAGCTGGCGATGCTAGTCATGTTCTTTGTGCTGTAGTTAGACTCTTTACTTTCAATCAACCTGTCGTTGTACCTGTGAAAGTTATATCTGTCGCTACTATGTTCTGTGTAAATGTAGTTGGTTGCTGTTTATCAGGTAACTGATCGTGCATTGCTACTAATTTGACTTTCGTTCCTGCTAGCCAAGTCAATCCTGTACCTGCGGTAGCTGGGTCTGCTGTCTGGCTTAATCATCTAGTACATCAAGTTACTGTGCTACCACTAACTCCCGTATAGCTAATCCATTCCTCTTGTGATCCATTACTAAGATATAATCTACCTGCTGTCCTTGTTGGGACTGTAGCTAGATTAAGAACAGTATCTGTTGGATTACAGATAATAGATAGTGTTGTTTTAAACCCTGATTCGTATGTGTTTACCATTTAGTCATTACGGTAATGGGGGGAAGAATAAAACTATTTCAATACGCTTGCTACTATAGCCATAACTTCTTGTTTAGTGAATGTCTGTCTTTGTTCGAGTGATAGATTAGATAGCTGTACTCTATCGAGTTGTTCTAAGAACTTGTCAGCTATAGATAACTCTACTACTTCTGGAGTTACTTCTGGCTCTACAAATACTTCTTCAATCATTTCGTTTGGTGCAATCTCTGCTGCTGATTTCTTAGATTTTACTGCTTTTGCTAACTTTGCCATTTGGATATATAAATAATAAAGAACTATGGTGTTAAATTTGATGCTATTGGTGGTTTTACTTCGGTCTTTATAGTCAAATCTTTTAACCTCACTTTACCTGCTAAGGTTCCGCAAGTAAATTTCAACTGAACTTTACGTCAAATCTTGTTTAAGTTCCCTTTTGTTCTCAATATATATGTTTCGTAGTAGTCATCATCCTCAGATATATCCTCATCAGGTCATTCTGTACCTATAGCATATGTTCCTATCTCGTTTGTTCCTATACCTCAACCTCCACTAGGAACTACATCACTTCATATAAGAGTCTTTGAGTCTATCTGTGAGCCATCTATCCATATTGTTTGCGTAAGCTCCGCTAATTCATTTACGTCTAATAACAACCTGCTCTCTCGTAGTATCTTTTTGAGTGTTGTATCACTAATGTAATACTCCTTTGTTCGATACTCAAATGGGATTGGTGCTCATTCATCATCTTGGCTATACTCATCTTGATAGACTTTTGGTTCTATCATAGACAATGTATAGTTCTTGCCCTTAAAGAATACTCCATCATAGAAATACTTTTGTCAGTCTATAAGGAACGCATCTTTAGTTATATCGTAGATAACACATACATCGTTAAATGTAGCTCCATTGCTCTTAAAGAACCATTTGATAAGCATTGCATCTGGCAATAGATACCCAAATGCGTCTGTTTGGTCTTTATCTAGGCTCTGCATAATCTTGCTGATACCATTATACTTTCTTTCTGACAAGTCTTGTACTTCGAATCAATATATATTAGCACCTTGTACTATCTGATTGATTGCGTTAGAACTTGATAGATAATATACATTACTACCTACTTCTACTATACAAGCGTTATTTACTGCACCTTCAGTTGTTTGCAATGCTCTTGTTGTATAGCTTATTGTTCCTGCTGTATCTTGGAGATCGTTTGGTCAAGTTACTGAGATAGTATTTGGTGTGAAATAGAACAATGCTTGACTAGATGCACTCAATCCTGTTACTTGTTCCTTAAATGTAAATGTATCACTACCTGCTGAGTTGAAGTCCTCATAGTTATCTGCTACTGATTTATATACTTTATTTGGGTTTGTACTCCAACCTGATGCCCAGTGAGATCCATTAAACACAACAGAAAAAGATGGAGCAAAGTTACTTACTCAAGTCGATGGGTTTGTGTATGTTGTTCCGTTGAGCTTCCCAAAGTTATCGCTTCCGTTCATACAATAGATAACATCTGCTACATTCTGGAAGAACATACGATTATTGCTAGCTATGAGTGTTGTAGTGTTTATCTCTGTTACTACTCAAGCCTCTGTTATAGTTACTAATTTGTTCTGTGAGGCTGCTGTTACTGTTCCTCTACCTGTTTCTGCATCCATAAACGCTGTTCAACCTGCTCCTGATATATCCGTACCTACTCACGCAGCACTTGTTACTGTTATAGCTGATGATGAAGTTGTAAGAACTGATGATATGATAAACTGGTTGGTACTCCAAACAACTGTTTCTGTAGAACTTGTTAATGCTCTTATCCCTGTCTGAATTATCGTTGCTACATCTGCCATTGTTACAGCAGTAGCAAAGTTCAACCCTGTTACTGATCTTACTACTCAATCGATTGTTATGTTAAACGAACCATCTACTACAGCGTTCCATGTTGCTACTACTGATGTAGCTGATGTTCAACCTGTAAGGAAAGCTGATGTATAGTTAGAGTTGTGTCTAACAACCAATCTATCGTTAGCTGCTACAGTCCTCAAATAAGAACCTATCCCTTTTGGATATGAGCCAGCTGTTAGCGTAGCAAATACTTGATGTCATTTACGAATGTGTGCACTCTGTCAATCTAATCTTACATTACGCAAATATGGGCTATAGTAAGGAGCCAAATCAACAGATAAACAGTTATCAACATATCAACCAGAAAATACTCATTGCTTCTCACTTAGTTTAATCCATTGGGCTGATTGATAGGACATATATTATTTTATTATAAATGTCAAGTATGCGTTTTCCCCGTGTTTTTTCTCCTATAATGGGTATTTTTACATTACTGCACATATTATTTGTTATGTTGTCAATATGTTGAAATTACAAGTTTAGCTTAGATTTACTCATACCGTATTGTACACCACTTATTTCTTCATACATTGTATCATCGTAATATGTATACATTTCTCTTATCTGCCCGATAGCAAAGTTGATGATCTCTGCTGCTCTACCTTCTTCTCATCTATTATAAAGCATCTCTGCTACTGCGAGATATGGTACTGTTGTTTGTGCATAAATATCATTAGGAATAGCACAATCTACTACGGCTGTCATACTTGCTGGTAGTTTCTCGTATCTGAATCTAATTATCTCACCATTGTTGCTTCTGTTAAATATAAGCAAATACTCATTATCCTTGATAGAATAGAATGGATTGACTTTATATGGTCAGAATGGACTAAGGTTAGCGGTGTTTCTACCGAAGTTATTACCTTTGTATTGATTGAGGTTCTCATATATATCATCATACAACTGCATTGGTAGTTTGAAGTTGTTGTTATAGATTACATTTATTGGACTAGCAAAATCAGTAGGGAGAGAATATGCTACGCTTACTTCTATCCCCGACTGAAATGCGAAGGCAACTCATGAACATCACGTAAAAGTCGTTGCAGTTGTGCCCGTATATGTAATGATGTTACCTGCTATATAGATCTGCCCTGTGGTAGGGAAGTTTGATGTGCTTGCTACTGTTACTGTTGTATCTCATATTGCTAAGTCTGCACTCAATGTAGTACTCTGGATATTGCTATAGAACGCATCAGTAAACAAAAAAGGGAGCTGTCATTTCCTGACCTCTTCCTTTGATAATGGGTTTACTACTCTACCGTTACAGATCTTCTGTTGAGCGGCGTTTAAAAACAAATCCATCAATACATATGGATATGCTGATGTGTCCTCATCCTCTCTTAGGATGTTGTATGCAATAGTACGTAGTTCTGATCTTGTTGTAGCCAGTGTAGTAAGTTGTTATACGGGGGCTTATATAAAGATTAACCTAATAATGTCCTTCTTATCTCATCTAGTTCTGCTGGTGTCTTACCTTTTAGTTCTGCGTAGTCAATACTAATCTGTACATTTGCTGGTGCCAACTTATCTGTTATCCTTTGCTTGAGTTTATTATATTCTCTTATGGCTCATAACTTATTACTGAAGTCTGTATGTTGTGTCATAAGAAACGACAATTGTTTATCTGCATTAGTATCATTAAATGATCATTCTTCTAATAGCTCGTTAATACGGTTGATAACCTTAATGTTACTCAATATTTGGCTTGCAGAGCTACAAGCTGTCTTATACCAGTTAGGTGCTGATGTATCTGGATCATATACTTCTATGTATGACTGTACTCAGTTACCAAAGAACTCTTTATCTCAGGATACATATAATTGACAAAATGCTTCTTGTTCCATATTGAGGGATCCTTCGGTGATAGCTTTCTTTCTTGCCATATATATGTATTGGGTATAAACTTATGATTTGTATAGAGTATTTGTAAAGGAATGCAATAGAATTTATCGTCTAAACTTCCATTGATCTGATACCTTCTTATCATACACCATTGACAAGAAATTCATACAATTTATGTGTCGATTTTCCGTACTTGTTGCGTATACCATACCTGTTTTGTTGCCTCGTCTTGATAATTGGTCTACTGTGGTATATTTTCAAAGATATCTATTTGTAAGTGCTACTCCTATTGCGTTAAATCATGCTTCCATAGTATCAAAGTCTACATGATTATTGACACTATCATAATGTGCATAGTTCCCAAAGTTATTCTTTCCCCTTAGAAACTTTCACATACTACTATCTGCATACGCTATCGCCAATATCATCTCAGGGTATACCTTATGTATTCTAGCTATGACTTTGATTGTATTCCATGTCTCTTTATCAAATCAATATGCCTCTAGTAAACTGATAGCTCTTTCATCTCTAGTGGCTCATGATAGCTCTATGTACTTCTGACTGTAGCCATTTGAGTTTAGTCTTCGGTATGGAGCGGGTTTATTGCTTATTAGATTAGTGTCTGGATGTTGTGCTTGTACTGGTTGAGAGTAGTAAGCTCAATAGCTCATAAATAGTCATGCAATAATAATAGACAAAAAGAAGATGTTTGCAACACGATCTCTTACATTTTGAGTAGTCATTTGTGGGGGATAAGATTGTAAAATACCATTACTGGCTCTACAATTTTACCCCTCACTATCGAATAATGCAAATTTTTAGAGACTATTTTCAGTTATAATAGTCATAGCCTGCTCTTAGTTTTGTATTACAATCAACTACATCATCAAATGTTTCTACATAACTGACACATTGGAAGTAGTTAGTCATTACTGTTTCTAGTTGTGCTGATTCGCTATGAGCTTCTGCTAGAGCTTCATCTTGGTTCATAGACATACCTCGTATAGATAATACGAGGAATAATTGTGCTACGATCGAAGTATAGAGCAATCGTTTTCTTCTCTTTTTACCTTCTTCTCCTTTCCAGAGATATAGAATAGTTAGAACAACAGGGGCAAAGATAATTATAAGTCATAGTAGTACCATATGTAGTAGTAAGTTATAAAACATTATTTAGTATTATCTATTGGATATGTATCCAAATAGAAAACATCATACTTTATATCATAGAATAGTTTATGTAACTCATCAGTAGTTCTAAATATTCGCCATATCTTTTCTGTATCAGCTCCTGCATCTATGAAGTTATCTTTATTGAATTTATCTATCAGTATATCTACTTTCATAGTAGTCTATCTATCTAAAGAGTTTAGCTTATCTAGGATGAGTTGGTGTTAGGTTAGTCATCCTTATCTGTTAGTGAGGGGGTAAAACACTCTATAAATTTATACATAACAATATATCCTGCTTTCATAACTCGTCAATAAGCATGAAACTCTGTATTATCTACCTTATCTATGGTATGTATTCTCTTTTTATAGTCCGACCATTTTACCATGTTTGTCTAAGGGGTTGGGGTGGGTAAAACTAGGGTAGGTCTTGTTCTGGCTGTATTATTACACCACTATTGACTATTACTATCTGTTTGTGATGGTCTTTTGCTATCTCTATATTACAGGTTATCTCCTCTACTGTATCTCCGAGTACAAATAAGTCTGATACTAGCATAGTTGGAGCATCTACTTCACAAGCCTTGATAAACTTTGCAAACTTCTTTAGGTGTCGATGGTTTGGTTTTATATTAGTCATTGGGTTTATCTGGGATAAAATAAATTCAGAATAGACGTTTGTATCGGGGAGCTAGTTTTCAGGCATATGTCATATTCTCTGGTTTTGATATAACCTGATACACTTCATATCATCATAACCGCTGTATAACTCGCACTTTTATTCAAGCAGAAATTCGGTCTACTGCCAAAACGACTACTAATTGTCACATATAGTATGCTACATCTCCTACTTGTGGTTCTCTAGTCATCTTTGCTTACAGATATAAATCTAATCTTTGTTGTTGATGTAGTCTATGGGGTGATTATTGTTCTAGTTCTGCAATTTTATCTCTGGCTGCTTTTACTCAAGCATCATATCATTTGCTAAATTCCTTATCTAGGTATTCATCATCCTTTAGGTGTTGGGATGGGGGCAGCAGGTGCTTTGAGATTATGGACTTTAATAATCACTCATCAATTTTAACAAATCTTATCACTTTGTCATTAACGCAGACAGGGCTGTGATTTCAAAATATTTCTACTTCTTCCATTATTCTCGCTATGAGCGTGTCTGGATGTAGTGTATGTGTCATCTGGGTTATTTGGTTGGAGGTAAAGGCTATTTATACATTAAATCTTGTTCAGCTTCTCTATTTGGATTACATATATGTTTGTAGTCTATATCTACTTGCGAGCATATCTTACATACCAACATATCTTCTGCTATAGCATTTATTTTCTTTGCTGCCTCAACAAATTGTCTATTAGTATGGGGTATTGTTAATCAGTAATATTTACATAGCCATATTATTTTCTTAACTGTTTCTTGTCTTGTTGGCATCTGGGTTATTTAGTAGATATAAATCATTGCTCTATACACCATATAAGTAGGTCAATTATATACAAAACACAGGATATGATGAGAACTCGTCTATTCTTATATCACACTCATACATATATCAAGCCTCATCTGTTTCTATCTCTACAAACTTTTCGCATTGTCATCTCTGCATAAGTTTTATTGGAGAGCTTACATGTTGTCTACAAGCAAACCATTTATCATCTTGGAATATGCCATCATATCGCATTTGAGCATCCTGTAATTGTTCCTCTTTTGTTTGTGGCTCAAAATAACACTCTGATACATGTTGTCGTCATTTGTATGGGAATGTGTCTGTATTGTCATCATAACTTGTACCAGTTCACTCCATATAGATATACTGTCAGCTTTGTTCCGTTACTTTGCCATATAGATTTTGACATGTAGCTGTCTTTCATACATAGTTCTGTACCTGTACTTCAACAGGCTTTACGCATCACGATAGAAGTAGTATAGCTCAGGTGGCTAGAAGTGCTAGGATTGTTTTCATTTGGTTTGAGAGAGTAAATATATTACTTACTTGTTTGGGGGGGTTATCTATAGGGTAGAGTAGAGATTTCCAGTGCCACTCTACATAGTGTGTTTAACCGCCTACTTAGTAGGCAACACCTACAGGATAATTTAGCGTCTACTTGATTGAGCTGTCTTTTCCGCCATCTACCTTATAGATACCTAGTCTATTATAGCCCGACTAGGAGAGGGAGGCTAGACTATTTGCCAAGCACTTTGACACATTCTTGTAATACATTTACATAGTCTAAGAAGTCCTTGAACATATATTTTGCGTCTTCTCCATCTAAGAAATTTTCTACAAACTCCTCAAAATCATCAAAGAAACCAGCATAAACATAAGATGGGCGGATGCTATTATAATCAAAGCTATTGTGAATGCATTTCTTTCATACCAGTTTTCTAACATTGTCCAGAAATCATTTATCTTTGGATAATCCTCCATTTTGTATATAATCTCTAAAACTATGTAATTGGGCATTATCTCCAGAGCATCTACAATTCCAACGAAGTCAGTCATTAACCAAATTTACATATCATTGAAATATCTTTTTGAATGCTCCGAAGAACTTTGTATTTATTGTTTTCATACTCATAGATAGTTACATATATAAAACCTTACTGTTGGTATTCGTTTGAGTAACTTTCTGCATCATCTGCTAGTTCTTCAAGACAAGTTGTCATATCTTCTACATTTTCCATATAAGATACACAAGATGAAAAATTAAGTACCAATCATTCAGCCGCTTCTATTCTTTCCTCATCATCTGATGCTATTGAGAAATGGATCAACACAAAGAAGATATAACTTGCTCAAGCTACCCATAATTGTCGTTTGTGTTTTTTCTTTTGATTAACATACAATAGTATAAACAATGCTGGT
>OFQX01000282.1_pt1 | contig 16131 bp, 16 predicted proteins | sample 1542951 | NCBI WGS metagenome assembly OFQX01 (sample SAMN07774215, study PRJEB24372) | wastewater metagenome | isolation source: WWTP Novara (Effluent) | place: Italy: Novara | collected 2015-12
TATAATTCTATAACTTATACTTTTTTTAATATTGTATATATACGTTGATTTACGTCGGACATTGTTTTTTTACTTAGCCCGCAAGGCCGCTATTTTTTCTTCGTACTTCCACTTTATCATAAGTTCGCTTTGAGTAAGTCGTTTTTCAAGTTTACATTCTTTGCATTCAGAATTTGGTTTATCATCAGTTTCTCCGGTCCTAATGTAGTGTTCTCTTAATGCATTGTACGTTTGTATGTCCTCTGTGCCCGGCGAACACTTGTAAACGTCATACACAATACCTATATATAACCACCACAAATAGCATCGCAGATTGCGGATATTATAGTGGTTGATATTGCTTATTGCATCCGGAAAATCGTCAGGTATAATTATTTTACTTTCTTTTTGCTGTAATTCCGGTGGCACCTCGACTTCATATATTGATATAGCAAGACCTGTTTTTTTTAAATGTAATGCTCTCTATATCACAACAGCCCCAATATAGGTGTTCATGTACCTTACGAAAGGCATCAATAGCTACGTCCCAAGGAACAACCATACTGTAAAATGATTAACAACAACAAAAAGAATAAAGTCACACACAAAAAATCGTTCTTTTTATACACGGTGGGTGACTGACCATGTCTCGGCTATAGGCCCAGCGGCCTCCGAGAATATTACTTGATTAGGCAACCCGCGACAAATATCCGATTCATTTGTTCATCGTCTTGCTATTGTTGACATCATGTCGAAAGAAACGAAAAAAAAATTCTAGAAAAATTAATTGAACACTTGCAAGTACTTGAGGATGTTATTGTTGTGGATTTTGTATATGAATTCGATCAAAAAGAATCAACAACAACAGCAACAGAGGCTTTGACATTGACACGTGAGGTACTGGATTACAATGTAAAGATCTACGTAACAAATAAAGAATGGGGATTATATGCAAAGGTATACAAGAACGTACAAGGCACTGGGTCTCATTTACGCACCAGCCCTCAAGTGTTTAAGTACATAGACAATATTAGCACACATGATATGCTATTTAAAGAAATAAAGAATTTATTGTATCCATAAATCGTGTTGGTATAGACTAAATAAAAATAAAAAAATCAGTCTCATGGACTTCCAGTATTTGTTGATGTTGCAGTAATCGCAGAAGTCTCACGAAAAATACGTCGATCGTCTGATTTTGTCAACAGCGATCGCATACTAGTCGATGTCGATGATGTTGATGAGATAGGAGGATACTCGGTGTCGTAAGAGGCAGTTTGATCAGACGATATCAACACCTTCGATGCTGGAGCAATATTCTCCTTGTTGTCGGTGCAGTACTTGATAATCTCTTTCTTGAAAAGACCGTAGATGTTGTTGAGACCTACTCGTTTCTTGACTGGAGATGATTTGGCAGCATCAAATTCCAATTTGGCAATTACTCGACTCGTTGGACAAAGAACACTTCTAAAAAAATCCAAACCAGCCGTTTCTCGAAGATATATATGTTGTACAGTACGCTGTAAGTCAACATACCGGTGGTTAGTTTGTTGCTGTTGTATCTCGAATGCAGTAGCCAATCCATATTTGATAGCTATATGACTTTGAGTAATTGCAAATTTCTCAAGATCCCATCCATAAATCATATTGTAGGTCAAAGCATCATAAAGTACGTTGTAAAAGGTACTATGAGGACAAACAATAGGAAGTGGAGAAAATCCCATTAAAGTCGCCATCTTCTTGTCGAGGTCTTGACGAGGATCGACTGAAAAACCGGCATCTCGAAATGAAGCTTCCAACGATGGAACTTTTTCGATAGCAGAGTCGATCGTTGTTCTGTAGTACGAATTTGGATTGAATGGAGTTTGATTCCAACGACCATCGGTATCGAAGTTGATACCTTTGTCGTGTTGACTGACATTTTCAATGACTCCAAGATCATACGAAGGATTATTCGAACAAAATTGATAACCGTATTGAGGAAAACGAGAAGTCCATCCTCGTACGTACTGTGAAACCTCGAATCGCACTTGAGTATGAGACTTCTTGGCAACCTCATTCAAAGCACCAAAAAACAACATCTCGTTTCTTCGTTCTTTGAGTTGAGGATTCGAGGCCCACCAATGTTCAGTAGCACGGTCAGTGGCTGCTGGTACGTATGGAAAACCAGCAATACCAACCGAGAGAATAATTGGATTTTGATTCTCCATTGTCGGGGTGGTCAAGATAAGCCATGACACACCACCGGCACTAGCAGTACTAGTACCCCATCCTTCACGATCGACCCAAATCTGCACCATACGTTCGGTAATTACCTTACCGTCTTCATTGTATCGTGCCTCAGGATGAAAAAGCTCTGGTATCTCAAATACGAGCATACCAGGCACTTTCTCAAAATGATTTGCTCGAACAAGTCTCAAAGCATCGAGTTTGTCATTGTAATTTGCTAAATCAGTGCGATTTTGACGAATGATGTCGATAGCCTTCGAGACTTGTTCGGTTCGGTCGTCGGGGACATCTGAAGGAGGTAATTGAGACATACTAGATGCTGGACAGAGGAAAAAGAGCGAGAAATGATAGTGGAGATGGTGATACGAGAGAGGAGGAGATGAAATGATCAAATGGCACAGAAAGTGAGAATAAGTACTTGTTTATTTTCTCGTTCCCAGAATCAATACGTAATTCCTTGAATGTATCTCGGTGTTCTCGGATCAATACTGTGATTCTCGGATTTTTTGATCGGGGATTTCCGGAACAATATTACATCGGCAATATTGAGGAGTGACAAATAGACCGGGCACCAAGTAATGACTGATTTGATCGGGGGTCAGTGATGAATGGATGATCAGGACAGGAGTGGCAGATGTTACCGTATTAACCATGTACACAAAGTGTGTCATGGTCAGTTGTTAGTGTGCGTGTAGTGGGTAGGATGCAGCGCTTATGTGTAGGTAGATTTCTAGAGTATGTGCATTTAGCAAAACGTGATGTCGAGGTTTTTGTCGGTATAGATCCTGCGGTAAAGACATTGGGTAGTTTCTTCTTGGTGGATAGTGTATACACAAGTGTAACGGAGGCTCTGACCAAGAAATCAATAGCAGACAAGATGGGTTCGTCAGTTGAATGTGGTATTATGATCGGAGAGGCATTCAGAGCAGCATCACGGTGTAGATTATTGAACGTAATCGATTGGCTATGTACTCTACAGAGTGTACGTTCGGTGAATGTAGCTATCGAGGATTCGCCTTTTGTGAGCTCTACACGCGGCGGTGGCGCTTCTAGACCGTACACAGCAGCAGCGGGGCATTGGGCAGCAGCGTTGGCAAGTTTATTGACGAGAATGAACGAACGAATAATTGTCCGATCGGCGCATATCAGTTCCGTGAAATCGAACTTCCTTCTTGTAAAAACCGGGGATCATTCTTTGAATAAGAACGAAGCACTTTCATTGGTCCGCGAAAAAATGGGACTGGACGTAGCTACAAATCATGAGGCTGATGCTTTTCTTTCATTAGCCACTGTCTTCTTCCCACGCACCATCACACGACGACGTAAACCCTCCTCTTCCACTGGTATACCGGACACTGAAGAACTTCAACAATACATCAATGACTTCAAAAGCAAATTCATCCCAGTTAACACTCCCTCAATCTTCGACGAGCACGGCGAGTACTCAAGAGAGACACACAGCACCGCCTGTCCCCTGTGCATCCAGTGGAGGGTTAATCACTATTAACACCAATGCAAATGGGCAGATAACTTCGACATCGTCTTCTTCTGCATCTTCATCTTCGGGTATACTTGATTTTGCGTCTTCTTCGCGACGAGTACAGCAATTTACACCACCAGCACCACCACCACGTACTAAGCCAGGAGAGCCATTATCAGATCGTAATATTGTCATCATGAAGTCGACTCGTGATCCTGCACCTGGAAAACCCGATAATCGAGGTAAGTCGTATGCCTGCTGGGATGCATCGTCGTTCGACTGGGATATTGGTTCGAATACGTTCATTTGCTGGGTCGAAGACGCAGATGGCAATCCGCTGTTCATGCAACGTAACAAATCTGGTAACTATATTGTACCTGATGGTTATCATACGAACGGTGAATTGCGTATTACCAAAAAACGAAAGTTGGATCAAGATGGAGCAGAGGCCAGCAACGATCAAATGCAAATGACTGCCAATGCATTATTGAGTTTTTTGGATCAATGCAAATTCAAATTGTACCAAACAGTTCAAAATCTCAATGGAATGAGTAAGGAATTGGAACGTGTACAGGATCAATCTGTGATTCTTTATTTCAATAATATTTTTCAAGATGTACAAGGTGCTGTATCAGACCTTGCAGAGTGTCAAAAGAAAGCCTTTTCATTGGCTCAATAAAGTCGTTCAGGCAATGCCTTTTTATCGTCATCTATAGCCATGTACGTATTACCTGTTGAGTTGTATTGTTTCAGTAGTTTGGTAGTGGAGGTCCGTTGGTTCATAAAGAATCCATGCACCAAGATTGCACTGACACCCAGTATGTACAATGGCCACTTCCATTCAAAATAGGTCGAAACCAAGATCAATGGACCGATAACAAGTCCATGGAGCCAATTAATCATAGGACCACACATTTTCTCTAATATACTGTAAAGTAGCGATGGCTTCTTCCGACAATACTATCGACGGACAAATCCAAGAAATTACTCGTGAATGTGCACTGCAATGGTCCGGCTTAGATCCCGGATCGCGTGTCATCATCGACCTCGATCCTTTATTGCAAAATATCGAATCGATCTGGCTATGGGCATACAGTGTTGATGCTGTGCCTGTAGTGGGTGGAATTCCAGAATATCCTACCTTTTACTTGCGATTCTGTAATCTACCCATGTTACCACGCATAGGTAAACGCAACTCCCCCACGGGTAATGCAGTTCCTCTGCTAATCAATGATGCATACACTCGTTATCAATATCAACACCCCATCCCTGTAGTAACTGCCGAACATCGTACAGTTTCGTATTTTGAGATTGAATTATTGGACCCGAATGGCAACAAGGCGCACTATGATTCGTGTACCATACATCTGACGATTGTTACAAAAAGCCAGCCTACATCGTTGGCTCGATCACTTGCTATCCGCCCTGCTGCCAATCGCGTCTACGACTTTGTTGCTCGCCCGTATATTGTATAATGGACGCCGAAACCATTCAAGAGGTTGCTACACAATTCGATCTATTCGTCAAATGGATGGATAGTATTACAAAAGAGGAGGAATTGAAGACAGATTTTTTTGCTGGAGTACGAAACAACCTCAAGACCGTACAGGTCATTTCAAAGACACAAAGCTACATGCCAAAATGGGCTAATATCAATTTATTCAATGTACTTCGAACATTTCAAAACAAGTTCTTTGGTACATCAATGACAAGCACTCTCACTAGACGTCTTGAAAAGGTCGACATCGACGAGTTCATGCAAATGATATACGATCTACACAAACTCACAGGGCGTTTTCTACAAGGTCGTGATGCTCTCACCAACGGCGGAGAGATCACTAGTGAACCCGAGAAATTGCTAGCCAATATTCAATGGTTTGCACAAATCGGTCGAGAGACCGTTGAGAAGGCTGCCATTGAAGCGATTCCTGCAGATCTCAGTCAATTCAACAAGACTGCTGAACAACTCAAGCAAGAAGTAATGGAGGCTATGAAGGACACCGAGCTTGCGCTACTGCACGCAATAGAGAATGGCTGTCGACAGTTGATCCGGATGAACCAGAAGGAAGAGGACCAGAAGTCGGCGGATGAGAACCGCCGTTCTGCGCATTTAACTGCGAGACAACGCCGCCGGCGCGGTTTACCTCCTCCACAAAGTGACAGTAAGAGGCGCCAAGACCAGGAAAGAGAATATCAAGACTCCACTTCTGAAAGCGAGTGCACTCTTTCGGCAGAGTCTTCTGGTTCAGAAACACATGATACGAGATCTGACGCAGAGGAAGAGCAATAGGCCACACTAACCATGTGAACCATTGACCAAATGTCTTTTTGAAATCGAAATCATTACGAATAAAAACCATTCCAAATGTAATTACAGTACCTACTGCATATGCTGCTACAAATCCAAGGACGAGATCCACAATTGTTCGTCCACCGTCAACGTTGACTGTGATTGTTGTTGGTGTGAGTTCTCCTGCGTTGTTGAACGAGAAGAGGCTCGACGCTTCTTCGCCTGTAAATGACATATCCGAATCTGCGAATTGAGTATACTAACAAACTTCTTGCGATTTGTATTGAATAGTGTAATGTCGTCTTTCGGTAATAGACATTTATACTGCCATTGTGCGTTGTCGCGATCGCCTGTGATTTCAGGATGCTTTCGTAAATATCGCAGCATCAATGCACATCGATGCTCGGTAATGAGGCGAGATTGAATGGTCTCGAGGTCTGTGAAGTACCATTTTTGTTGGCGAGCCAATTCGGGATGGATTTGGTGTAGTATGTGTGTGATGCAAGTGTTGAGATACGGAATGTTGTGGCGATTGAGGAACACCAGATGACCCTCTTTTTGTAGAGCCTCGAAAGCCTTCACAAACACTGCATATTTTTCGTGTACCTTGATGCAATCGGCGAATGTCAGCAGTCGACTTCGAGGCTCATCCTCGTCGTTTTCGCGCCAATACAAATGTCGTCGTATTTGTAGCCATCGTTCGGCATACTTCTTTACTTTGTATGCACCCATTGGCTGTATGATGGCTTTTATGTCTTTGTTGGTGAGGAAATCGATATTGTATAGGATGTCCATACGTTCCGAGTAGGTCTTCTTGGCAAGATACTCCTGAAAGCACTTGTAGATTGCATCTAGGTCATGGTCCGGTATTCGCGGATCCATTGCCGTAGCTTGCTTAAGTACTTCAGCCAGATGGTTTTCTCGTCGGTATCCCGCGGACAATTGTGGCACATTGAAACACCACTCTTGGGGTCGATCCATGGCTGATCCAATCCTTCCAGTATTTGATTCAGCTGTACGACTAACAACAGGACAGAGCAGATGATCATCCATAACAACGCCACAACCAGTACATACGATGGCTCCTTGTGAATAATCCACCGGCACTGTAAAGCGATCGCAATTGCAAGAACGAACTGGATAATAGATTGTCTCAAAAGTATTTCGCGCAGCCGCACGCTTGGCACGCAGATCACTCGATGTATGACGCCCACGTCTGTCATTCTGTTCACTGACAGACAATTTCGGCGTATAGCGTGAGGTGGAGGTGCTTGCATTTTTTGTACCAAGACGATCAAAGAAAAAACGCATAGAGGTGTGTACACCGTATAGATGTATTACAAATGACTATATTCGATTTATTAATTGACATAATAACCGTAAAAATAATTCTTGAGGGAGCTGAGCAGGAAAGAGGTTCAATGTTTGCAGCTGTACCAATGTAACAAGAGTTTTTGATTCGTTGTATTGTTTAAAGATATACACTATATCCTTCAAGTACATTTGGTCGATAGGACATTGAATTTTTACATCATGTAGTCTAGGGATGCCCATGCGTAAAGACTGTATTGTCACATCTGTTAAATCTTCTGAAAGAATAACCCAATGTATATCATAATGCCTCATAAAATCCCAAATACGACCATCTTCACGAAAAACGCCCAAATATACATGATCAGGTATCATTAATACTTTATGGTCATCATTTCCATAACCACCAAATATCACTCTTCTGCTGATGCATCTCCCGTCTTTCCATTTTTCACCTGTACCAAATACATAATTAAAGTCTCTGGCACCCCAATAATATGCAGGTGTTAAATGATTTATATTTGTACGCGCATGTATTCTGACATAATCATCTTTGTCGTACGTTGTAAAGGATGATATTTTTTCAGGCTGTGGTCCGTGTATTATATACGAATGTTCATTTTCAATAGTCTCTGTAACGCAACCTGGAAAATGCTCCCATACAGGACGAACAATTGTGGACATAGCAAAAAAATAAATAAGTCTCACAGCAAAAAGTCGAGTTTATATACCCGGGGTAAGAATCGGATATTTGCGGATATTTTGCCTTTTTAAGACGTCCCACAAATTGTGGACTGCCTATTTAGGAGATATTCTCGGAGGCCGCAAGGCCATTTGCCGAGACATGGTCAGTCATTCGTCGAGTATATAAACCCACTCATCAAATCATCAAAATCATCTCACTTAGTCTTTTCATACCTTGGTTGCAGCATACACAGGATGTCTCAAGTCGTGCAAATAGAGGACGATATCGAAGATTGCGAAGAAGCATTTTCCGGGAAAATGACAGCCGAGGAAATTCGACAATACGATGAAATTGCTGCTCGGTTTTTTGTCAGTTCCACGAAAGAGGACCCTGTCCCTGTAGCGGATATGTGTTCATCGCCTGATCTTTACGAGAATACTCCTCAAACTCCAAAGGCTCAGATCATCACCAATGTAGAATGCCCTCCGAGACCCGGAAAGAATTCACTCTCGAGATCAAATGAATTGTACTGTACTGAACAAATAAGCGACATTCATGATATTATTGAAAAAGACGACTATGACGAAGTTTATAGCGACGATGATGATTATTATGACGACGATGACGATGATGAGCTTAGCACGGTGATTTATTCAGCTGAGATGGATGTATTGCAACATGGCCACGATGAAGAGATACAATTTCATGTGGATGATGTCGTTGAAGCTACTCAAGGAGTGGAATCGGCTTTGCCGCTGTTGAAGACCGAACAATTCATCGACAACAACGTACATCCTCATCGTCCTTCTGCTTGGTCGTATGCTGCTACTCGTGTCACTAATTTATTGGATAAAGGCCAGGTGAGTGAACTGGGAAATCGACGTATTGCTCTTGCCAATGGACGTATATTGGGTGTATCGAATAATCGTAAAAATTTGGCACGACATAGTCAAATTCATTCGGTGATCAATGGAAACCTGCAAGCCATGGCAATTGTCGATCCTCATTGCTGTATGCGATTTATAAACGATATATTCAATCGAGCAATGGACGATGACGACGACAAGACGCTGGACAACACTCGATTTTTTGCATGTCATTTTACTCGCATGCTCGAGTCGATGATACCTCGGGCTCAGCTGGAAAAGTACACTGAAGCCATAATGAATGAACAACATGCATGGATTGCTCGAATGGCACCGGAAGAGGTCGATAAATTGGTGACGACTATTTCATTAGATGAACAAACATTCAATCCTCGTAATCAACCGAATCCCATTCATTATCAATTGGCGGGCAATGTGTTGTCGATGTGTGTAAATACAAAGAAGGTCAACCAATATCAAAGTGAACTTCTACACAATCTCACTGATGTTGCAGGGTCGGCATACGCCAATGCCCTTGGTATTTAATCAATAATAAAGTTTTTTGATCATTTGTACGATGATGGCAAAGGATCGGGTCTTGTCAATCCCTTGGGCAGACCATTCAAAGAAAAGTTATAAGTCTCCCTTACTATTCCCCAATCATCCACTTTCATCCATTCCTCTCCTCCATACTCAATCAATTGATTTTCACTATTGCGCCAGAATTCTCGTGAACCCATAAAAAACAATCCATTCTCGTCTGGTGCAGGTGCTATACCAGCATAGACACACTTCTCGGGTAACATATAGGGACGAGATTGATCAATGAACAAGATCGTATAGGCATTCTTACTAATCTCGGATGTCATCAATTCAAACTCTTCGTCATTACGTGCAAAGTCGGCGTAATTCTTTCGTACTGTCTCCTTGTCTAGATCGGATCTCACAGGGAACACAGCCACCATATCTGTGTTACTTCGAATATTGGGTCCGATGGCTTTGTGATGTTGACTGTTGATGCAAATTCCAATGTACAAATGTCGTCCATTGAAGAAGATACGACGCGCAGTCTCTGAGTATTTCAATGTATCGCTTGTAATGCAATCGTCGAGAATGATCAAGATGTAGATATTCTCATCATTGACACCCTTCCTTCGCAATGCAGCTTGGCGGCGTTTTTGACGATCGATCAATGCCTGTACCACTTGTTCGTTGTAGCCCTCAAATATGTACTGTTCGGGTACGTATGGTTGGTACTCCATATCGACCTTGGTCTCGGTGAATACATACACCTCGGGGTAGAATGCACGGAAATTACGCATGAAGAATCGAATAAAGTTCGTCTTACCCGATCGACGTTTACCATACACCATGCATGTATAATCGGGTCGAATCAATGACATGTCCATTTTCTTGATGAAAATATCACGGGTCATTTTTTCGGTTCTGATCGATTTCCACACAGGGCATATGGGGATATCATCGACCTTGGCTGGAATGAAAATGCCCTCAATTCCAGGAACGGGCATTATAGGTGGATCAGGGTCTCCCTCTGGCAATGAATTCTCATACAAATCATCACCTAGTTTATCTTCGAGTGTCAATGTACCAAATGGATTGGATTGATTCGAGGGGAATCGTACTTTTGTGTCTATCAAAAGAGAATCATCTCTCTCGGGTTCATGATCCTGCAGCAATACATCCCATACGTTAGTGTCATCTGCTAATATACGTGGATCCACATCTACATCACCACCATTGGGTTCCAGAGGGTGAACACGCTTGGGTTTGTTTTTTTTGCCTTGTGTTTTCCACGTCAAAGGCAGTCCGTACGCCGATGGTAGTTCCTTTCTTGTGAACATTTTACGTATCGCATACAAATCCCAATCGATATCGGCATTCTCAATCCCTTGTTCCAGTGTCTCTTCAAGATCAGGTACAGGTGGCACGTTGAAATTCAATGTTTTTGTAGGTAGATTAGCTAATCTTGTTGGCAGTAGATCGAAATTCAATCCCAAGGGCTGATCCCCATTTCGTTGTACGTCGGCGCTCATAATTTAAAAGTCAATACATTCTACAGTGCTTAGGTATTTGTCACTCGCCTTCTTTGTGTTAGCATCATCGCCATGCCATCGGCCAAAAAAACATCGACCTCGACATCCACTCCATCGGCCACTCGACCAGCACCGGTAGCCGATACTCCACAGCAGATTGCTATTCTGGGTGGAAATGCCCCCAACTTCACTGGCACACCCACCTCAACAACTAACAATGCATCCGTATCTACTGCCTCCAATACCCCTGCTGCCATCAAGCTATCCGGAGAGACGTCTTCGATGGACACGACCACGAAACCTACACCCTCTATCCGAGATGCAAATCGTGTCTTTGACGCAATAGCTGCATCGAAAGATCATGTACCACCAACAAGTACAACTACTACTGCATCACTACCACAACCACAACCAGTACCCCCATCTCAACCTACTCCAAGGGCACCTCCTGCAGCACCTCATTCTGCTCCACCTCCACCTGCACCCGAGGCCAAGTCCAATTCCAAGACAGATGATATTGTCACCAAGCGGTCAATTTGTCTACGTAAGATTCAAAAATATCGAAAGTACTTTGAAAAGGATGTTGGCGATTTAATCCCGGCTCATTTGGGTAATTTGACACTGGACCAACTCGAGACCATTTGTATGTCGTGTGATGCAAAGATCGGCGATGCATCAAGCAAAGACACTATTGGATTTATTGTCATTGCATTGTTGAGTGGAATCGAGAATTATGCATTGCCATTGCTTCCACAAGGACACATGTACAAGGGATTGACACAATTCACAGATATCTGCATGAAGTCCGAAGAGGAGACACCATTCACACGTGCATTGAATCGTGTTGCTATCAAGTACACTGGAGTGATCGAAACCAATGCAGAGGTGGGATTGATGATTGTGATGTTCCAAATGTTCCATCACGTACGCATGATGAACGAACAACATGGTATGTCAGCAGACACCGAGGACTATTCTGCAAAACCAGAGGAACAACAAGAGAACCACATAAAGATACCACCACGTAATCGTTTGTAAGATTGTTTTATTTATTATTTGCCAATAAAATGATGTGTTATTTTATGATACAATGTTCATCTTTCTTTGATTCTGTTTGATTATTAAAATTACGCATAAAAAGCCGCATAAAATCGGTCCTACCCGTACGACGTCTACCAAACAACACGAGTGTACAATCAGGTCGAACCAACGACGCGTTCATAGGGAGTGGTGTATAGATACGGGTCGATTTGTTAATGTCCATAATAGCCAATACATGCTACAGTGTTTAGGTATTTATTTTTCATTAAAATCAATATCGGGACAAGGAAATGTAAATATTTCATCCGTAAAATCACCAAATAAATGATGTGCTAATTTATGATACACTACACGTCTCTCTTCCAATGCATTGAACTTTGTAAATCCAAAAAAAGAAAACACTTCTTTCTTCAGAGTAATCATATAAATACCCCATTTCTTCTCCTCTTCGCTCAATTCAATACCATCGGCATTGGGATCAAATGTTGTCCATTCGTGAGTGGGCTTTTTGGGTTTGCCTATCCCTAAAAACGGCAATATAGCCACTATCTTCTTGAGAAAAATACACAATCCAGGTTTTTGTAGTTGATTTCTTCGAGGTAGAGTGAACACACGTTTGATGTTCTTCAATGGTGTCGTACCGATCTCAATACCCACACATGCCAATGCATCGGCAATCTGATCCACTGGATAGCGATTGGTGAAGCTCGACACCTTATGATCGGCCGAATGCAAATGCGTCCTGAAAAATTCAACCCTCGGAAATATACCATCGGTCATATAACAGTGGTAGGTCATTTCATCGCCAAGTGCTCGATCTTCGGTCTGCATCGAATCTGTGCACAACATCTGTATGTATCGATCACGGTTCTCTCGTGACATGGCGCCGAGCATGAACAAACAAAATTCACGCATAAAAATATCGACCTGTCTTCGGTTCAATATCTGTGTCAATATCAATCGATTCGTGAGTACCGGTATACTGAAGTACGTCATGATCTTGGTCAGTACATGGGTCTCGGCAGTCACGCCATCATCTTCTGGATTCTCGACATTGAAATCCGGTGCACTCGTAGCCACGTTCTCGACGTAATCCTGTACTGTCTTCTCGGTGAACTCATCGATCAATATTCGCACCGCTGCCAACCCTTCACACTCCAATCGACAATTCACCATCTTGTCTCCATGATAGTCACAGTAGCGTTTGTACTCGGCAACAAAATCAACCAACGACAAATACCGCTCCCATAAATTACTCATCAATACAAATGTCAAAGGATCGCTCATGTCAATGATCTGCCGAACAACCACACGACCATCATCGATGTTGGTTTCGGCAACACGACGTGCCACTACACGAACACCGCTATTCATCAAATTCAACAGTGGCATCAAGTACTTCTGTGCCTCGCCTGATATATGCAGTGTGTAGCAATGCACAAATTCATCCAGCGATTTGATGATATGCTGCTCGGGTGCATTCTCGGCAACAGGATTCGGAGGTATGTACACATGTACATCGGTCTCGTTGAGTTTGCGTATACGATGCGCTTGTTGATGCAGCTCCCGGGCACAGCACGATCGAGCCACAGCATGCACAAAAATACGATCGAAATGCACAATACCAGGTGGATCGAAATTCACACCCGACCCAATGACCGAGGTATAGATGATGACATCCTTACGAACCCAGATAGTATTGCATTCCCCGACTGATTTCTTCAATGGGAGAGGGGAATTCCCCGTATACAACAATATTCGCTCTTCGTTTTCATGTTCGATCTCTCGGCGAATCTCTTCATCCATCTCCCCTGAACCCACCGAAGATATGAGCAATTTGTGGTACATCTCGGCTTTGGTAACGGAATTAGTAACCACAGCAAACTTCTTCTTGGCATAGAATGTCGATAGCATCTGAAAAACAAACTCCTCCTCAGAGGAGTAAAGCAAATGTGTACGACGAGTCGATGTACAAACATTAAAATAACTGATAGTTTCGTACTGAGGTGCACTGACTTTGCGCAAGAACTCATACGTGCGTTCATCGACATCGGCATCCAATACCAATATACGACGAGCATTGCCCATCAACACTTGTAGCCTCAAAAACACCTCCAGTCGATTCGAATCGAGTGTCGATGCCGAGACGTAATTCAACAGTGACTCGGATTCCTCGAAAATCACCAAATCTATAATGTCATGAGGATTGGTATGCTTACACAGTGAGTTCAATTGAACAATCAACCGTAGCGGGTCTTCTCTCGAGAAGGTTCGATAGTGTTGCAATCCTCGAATATGACCTCCAAATCGTCCATACAAGTCGTACGCCAATGCCTGTCGATTCGTAATGAACAACACCGAGTGCTTGGGTTTCAACCACGACCCAATCTGCTGAATCAATGTACTCTTACCAGTGTCCATATTCGAGTGCAAAAAAAGATGCGTCTGTTGTGCATGCTCGTTCTGAATCCAGTTACGTATACGATTCAGTAACCCCGCATCCATAGTCAAGTATCGTATGTCGATGTAGTGCTTGTATGGTCGTTTGAGGTTGCCAATGTACAATGTACGATTACTACGAGTGTCGTTCAATATCAAATCATCTCCCTCGACTGTCACTGTTCCTTTGGCATATTGGTATTCTGATGAGTTGACACCAGTCACAAAATCACTCACGTACTTCTCGGCTATCTCGGGCACTACACCTGCAGTCCTCACAAGAAAGAGAGACTCGTTGAAGATATCAAGATCCAATACAACACCATTGCGCTCGACATAACGCAATGCACGATCCCATTGACTACGTATTGACTCTCCACGTTTCGGTGCCCATGTCGAAAATCTCTCCCATATCTCCAAGCCACTCACTCGATCGTTGTAACAAAATACTGCAATCATACGACACACACGAAACCATCGATCGTACTGTCCCGATTCCATAAATGCATTGGGTCGGCCACTCAAAATCACATCATTGAATAATTTCTGCATATACCCCACTGGATTGCTGATCACCGAGAATCGATAGAGGTTGGGATTCGCATCATTGGCAAAGCACTTTACAACACACGTGGTTTTGTACAATTGACTAAGGACATTGGTGACGAACCGAACCACTGGATCGAGCTCGACATGTGTCACTGCTGGTATAGGTGCAGCGGCAGCAACTCGATGTCGTGTATTGGTAACTACAGTGGTGATGGAATTGGTACCCAGCATCGATTCATTCAACGCAGGCAATACAAAGCAACCGGCTGTATAATGTGCATGTACATGATCACATAGTTGATTGTGAGTCCAGTATATATCAGGAAGGTATTGCGAATCGACAATACGGAATGGTCTCATATCAGACTTACAACTACCGATCAATCGCATCGCTCGATGTCGAGTGTACACAGCCAAATCGACAACCGACTTCCCGTCGTGATAATAAAAATCAGGTACATTACGTCTGGCGTTGATCCATTGTACAAAAAAACTATAATAACTCTTGAGATGCTCGAAATTAATAAAACAGCAACCCGAAGAACATCCATATACTACATGGAACGAGAATTTGTACACAAAAGAATCAGAATCCTTATATCGAGATCCATTCGAAACATAATAACGACCACTACATTCTGTATCGGCACCAGTGATGATAGTATGAGATGGAAAGTATTCGACACAGAAACAATTCAAAAAATGATTGGCAATATCATTGACTCGTTTCAAGGCATCGAGTACATCGCCCTCGGTGACACGTTTTGCCACCACCCATTCAATATCCATATAACCACGTTGTGGTTCGGACTCGAGAGCAATCGCCAAAAAGTGTCGATACGACAAACCATTCGAAGAAAGAGGTACGGCCATCTCCAACGACACCATATCCAGCCACCGAACATCCCACAACATAAACATGCTCTCGTTCCATTTCAATATCATTGGCATGATATCATAGGGAGCCATAGCAAAAGCCCCTTGTATCGCCTGTAGTGTACCAATGGCATACGCTTGCTTGAAGAAATACCGCAAACTCGAACATGTGAATTCGCATCGACGTTCATCTCGAGGAAGGCTATTGAAAACAGCAGCTTGGTAATTGAACAAGGCGTTGGTGGTAAATCTGAGCGGCTCAACGGACTACGTAAAAAAACAATGTCCGACGTAAATCAACGTATATATACAATATTAAAAAGATCGGAAGA
>OFQX01000283.1_pt1 | contig 16114 bp, 32 predicted proteins | sample 1542951 | NCBI WGS metagenome assembly OFQX01 (sample SAMN07774215, study PRJEB24372) | wastewater metagenome | isolation source: WWTP Novara (Effluent) | place: Italy: Novara | collected 2015-12
CTGAATTGCGACGGCATGGTGCGCCGCAACTTCATCCGGCCCTATGCGCCAGCCGCTACCCGGCCCAACGCCAGCGAGAGCGCCTGCGGCAACGCCCTGCCCCGAGCTTCTGCGCGGCGCAGGATCCCCGCGCAGGCCTTCGCGCTCAAGAAGTACCGCTGCGGCACTTCGCCAGTCTCCAAGACATCCGACAACGAACACACGGTTGCGTCGCTGTGGGACGGCGCGCCCGTAGCCGTCCACTCGCACAAACTGAGCGTCAAGAACGCGGTAGGCGAACCCATACCCGATGACGCCCAGGAGCCCGAGGAAGGCGCCAAAGTCCCGCCCTCCGTTTGATGACAGTACACCGGGGACGTTCTCCCAAACCAGCCAGCGGGGCCGATACCTTGCAGCAATGGCACCAAAGGTAAGCATGAGGTTGCCACGCGGGTCATCCAGTCCCTCTCGGAGTCCGGCGAAGCTGAAGGACTGGCAGGGAGTTCCTCCGCAGAGAAGATCGAGCTTTGCATCAGGCCAGTCCTTGAACTTTGTCATGTCCCCGTAGTTCGGCACATCGGGGTAGTGGTGCGCAAGTACGGCACATGGGAATGGCTCAATCTCCGCGAATGCCGATGCTTTCCAGCCGAGCGGCGCCCAGGCCACTGATGCGGCCTCAATTCCTGAGCAGACACTTAGAAACTTCATGCGGCGGCTATCTTGGCGTCTGTGGGGGTGGCTGTGTGCATCAGATTTCCGGGCATTCGTCATCCCAACGGGGGACGAACGCGCCGCATGGGCCGGTGCCGCGCACGCGATCCGTATCGGCCAGCACCTTGCCAGCCACCACGGCCACCAACTCGAACACCGCGAACTCTCCGCCGTAGCCGCCCGTGCTGCAGGCCAGCCGCGCCGCCTCTTTCTCCGCCGCCGCGCGGGTCGGATGCACGAGGCTCGGCCGGTACTTCGGCGGCACATGCCGCCCTTCGGCCCGCATGCCTTGCGGATGCGGCCGCACTTGGTCGGTCCACTCGTCGCGGCCTGTGATGCTGAGCACGATGCACTGGGCCATCTCACTCCCCCTCGAATAGCTCGAGCTCGACGCCTGGCGGATTCGCTTCCCCTTGGGCAGCGATTGCGGTGCGAAATCGAGCGCGGTGCAGTTCCAGCGCTTCATGCGCAGAGTCCCACCAGCGGCTGAGCGCCGGCATGGGAACATCCTTATCTGTCAGCAGGCATTCAAGTTCCAGCGCCAGCCGTGCGGCGTCTGCCTCTGCGTCAGTCCATCCATCCCGCCCCGCCTCTGCGAGATGCTGGCGCAGGGTGGATAGCTCGGCGCAGTATGGTGTGCCGCCATCGTCCGCAGTCGCATTGACGCACTGACCGGCGGCGAGCTTGAAATTCTCGGCGCGCAGGTCGGCAATTTGCTGCCGCATGTTGTCGGCGTTGTTCTGCTGGTGCTCCCGCTCTGCTGCAATGGCGGTGCGCAGCGCGTATGCCGTCGCCTCTTGCACTGTTCCGTTTCGCCACTTGCCAAGCTTCATCGGCTCGTCATCGATGCGGCGCCAGTATTCTTCGTTCGCCCGAAGGTATGCCTCAACCACCTCGGGGCTCGGCTCCGGCTCAGGCGGGGCGGGCTGCTCATCGTCATCCTGGATCTTGCGCGGCGGTATCTTGGGGTAGACGATCCGCTCTGTGAGCGGGGTGGGCGTATCTTCACTCCTACCAAGCGCTTCGGCAGCCAGTTGGCGGCATGCCTCACGGTCGCGGTTCCAGGTGCCATCTGGCCGCATTGGCGCAGCGATAAGTTCCAGCGCTTCGCGCGCTTCCCTCGCCCACAGGCTAGGGCGGCGCGTGAAGCCAGCAGCCGTAAGCTTCTGCGAGCGTGTCTGCCCTGCGGGTATGGTGGGCGATGGGGCTGCTGCGTACTTGTGCCACTTTCCTCCTTCGCGGAACTCAAGCGGCCAGCACTTGCCGCAGTACTCGTTGTGGTCGCAGTTGCAGTTGGTATCGCGCTCTTTCCAGGCCAGTTGCATCGCGGCAGACCAAGAATGCTTACAACAGAACTCCGGCGCAGGCTCTGATAGCGCGGCCCGAGCTGCGTCGTAGGCGTTCATTGCAGCGTCAATCTCGTGAGGCAACCACCCGGCCTCAATCAGATCGGTGACGGTTGGGAAGTTGCGCACCAGCTCGGCCAGCGCCGCACGTACTGCATCAGTGCTCATGTCGTTGATTCCTCATGTTCGATCTGCACGCCGCGAAGTGCTGCGGTCGCGTTAATGAAGTCGATGAACTCCGCGAACTCGCGCTTGCCCATCTTCGATGTCCGCATGCCAAGCATCACCATGCCGCCATCGATGCCCATCGCAATGCGCTGAGACTCGCGCTTGTACGCCGCGCTCAACAGATCCTTCCATTCCTCCGCAGAAAGTTTCACCATCTGGCCGTTAACCGGCCATTCCAGTTGATCGCTGAAGGCTTGCAGCAGCACCCACATCAGCGCGTTCTGCTCGCTGTTCCTGGCTTCAGGCTGCGCCGTCACTACCAACTTGTGCCCAGCCAGCAAAAGCGGTTTGCAGAAGTCCCATAGGCGCGTCAGCACCTGATGGCCCTGCTGTGCGTTGTGCATGTAGACGGTGTGCTTGCTCATGTCATTTGGTCCGCATACCCGGTGCAGCCGGGCTGTCGTCGTGGGTACGAATCAACCGCATAGTTAGGCGTCATCAGTCCGGCGCGCAGTCGTCTTCGCAACCGAAGTGCGCGCCCTCAAACCCCGGCGGGGTTTTGCTGCGCAGCACCTGCGCCGTCTTCCATCGGTTCGCCCGATGGGCAGCCGTCAGAGCCTTCGCGTACTCGTTCCAGTACCGCACCGCGTCGCGCCCGGTGCCGCGGTAGAAGTCGTCGGGAGGCATCTGCAGCAGGCAGCCCTCGTACACCAGCGCGTCGCGCGGGCCGATGCTGCCTTCGTGGTCGCACATCGCCACGCGCACCACGGGGCCGCCTGTCTTCTCGACGTACTCCCACACTCGCGCACTGCTGCCGCAGCATGGGCACGCCTCCAGCGGTTCCGCAGGCGGCGGTTCCATCAGCTTGTATTCGTTGTTCACGTCTGTCCTTTCGCTTCGGAGGCAACGCCTAACAAGCCGGTCAAGGTCGACCGGCCCTAGCGGGCCGGCGCCTTACCGGCAGCGTTAGGCCTCAATACCGCTCGCGCTGCCGCGTCGTCGTACTTCGTGCCGCAGATCGCAATGGTTGCACCGAGGCTCGCCAAGTCTTCGAGCGCGCCGTTCAACGCGGCAATGTGGTCAATCGCCAGTCGCAGGTGTTCGCGCGCCCGTTCGCCCTCAAGGTTCAGATTGCGCGCGTTGCCAAGCAGCAGACTCTTCATGTCGTCGTACTCGGCGTGTTTCTGGCGCAGCGTTGCGCGCAGGCTGAATACCTCTTCGGCCAGCACGCGGGCTGCTTTCGGGTATTGGCCGCGAAGGTCTTGCTCGCGTGCAGCCGCCGCCGCACCAAATGCGGCCAGCAGTGCTTTCTTGTGCTCGCCCATTTCGCTTGCGGCCAACTCTTGGGCCTGCTCCATCGGCATCTTGCAGCCTTCGTGCAGTTCGGCCGCGCGCGCCTCAATCTTCGCCATGTTCATGCACCACTCCTTGGTGAGTTCAATCTTCATACGCTAGGGCCCCAAGGCCAGCGCCTGCCGTACCGCGGCCTTCCATGTCACGCTGATCTGCGTCGTCGGCGCTTCCAGCATGCGGTGCAGCAGATCGACCATGCTTGCCACTGCTTCCATCTGCGCTGTCATCCCGTGCCTGTAGTCGTCGCGCTGTTTAGCAAGTCGGTCCACTTCGTCGTGTAACTCGCCAATCCTGGCGTTCCCGGCAAGGTGCTCGGCCTTCCAGTATTCGGCCGTTTCCCGCGCCCGCGCTACCTCGGACGGCAGCGCCTCGGCGCCGCGCTTTGCCGCCTTCCATGCTGCGGCCCACGTCGCAGCGTCTGGCGCATAATCTGGGTCCGTCCAGCACGCTGCGCCCATGTGGGCATCAAACGCCTCGCTCATGCCAGGCCAGGGGCCGGTGTTCACCAGCGTATGTACTCGTTCGCTCTTGTCGCTCATCACGTTCTCCGCGTTGTGGCCTAACCCGTCATTCGAGCCGACCGCTACGCGGCGGCTCAATTCCCACGTTATGCAGCACCAACAGCCTCGCCCGCCTGCATCGCGCCGTCGATGGCGGCATCCAGGTCCGCGCCAATGGGCGCGGTGGCGGGCCACGAGAACAGCACCACGGACTCGCCTTCGCCGTTCCAGTCGAAGTCGGCGCCGAACAGGCGTTGCCGCAGCCAGTGGTAGCGGTCGGCGTCCTTGTTGCGCTTGTCCTGCTCCACCACCAGCGTCATGAGAATGCTGCGCTGCTCGCCTGTCAGCGGCAGGTTGTCGCTCAGGCGCTCCATCAGCTTTGCGGCAGTCCAATCCTTCGTTCCCATCGCTTTCCTTCCTGCGCCGAGGCGCTGCATAACTGTGCGGTCGAGCGGACCTCAACCGGCGGGGTTCATTCGTTCGTCTGCGGCGGTCCGTTGCGCCGGTTGGGTCCGCTCACCGCGGCGTTAGCCGGCTCGCACCTGCGTGCCCTGCAGAACGGCCATGTCGGCGGCCTGATCGTATGCCGTCTCGATCTCGGCATCGGACAGTTTGCGCAGCGTCACCCACTGGCCGTCCGGGTGGCGCGTGTAGAGCCAGCCGTGATCCTTGGCGCTCGGGCCCAGACGCGCCGCACAGTCCGGGTTCTGCTGCAGCAGCGTTAGGCCGTTGGGCAGCACGTTGCGCGGGGTCGTGGTATAGGTCATAGCGTCCTCACGAAAAGCGGCGTAGGGCCTCGGCCGCGATCTGGTCGCATTCGTCGGCGTCCAGTTCGTCGCCGAAAGCGCTCTCGATGTTGTGGCCCAGCGTTTCCACGGTCCAGCCGCCGCAGGCATCCATGCAGGAGCTGGCGTGCTCCATCGCATCGGAACGCACGCTGCGGGCATCGGCATCGCTGGCGCGGGCTTGCAAGCTGGCGAACTGCACAGCACGGTCGGCTTCATCCGCCGCCGCGAAGGCGGCGCAGGCCACGGCCAGCGGCGACTGCATGGCTTCCGGCCACTTGGCGGCAACGAGGGCGCGGACTTGATCGGCGTTCATGTTGGTCTTTCTGTGTTGGTTGCGACAGGTGTTATTGAATCACGTAAACAATAGGTGCGCAAGCGGTTTATGCATCACGTATACTTCGCCCATGGAACAACCAAAGAACAAGGGCGGTCGCCCGCCGAAGCCTGAAGCCGAGCGCCTGGTGCAGCGGTCCATCCGCTTGCCGCCTGACCTCTGGGCCAAGATCGACGCCCACGGGTTGGAGTGGCTGCGTGCGGTCATCAGGCGCGCTCGTCCACCAGCCGGCTAACCCATCGTTCGAGGCGAGGCGCCCTGGCGGGCGCCCGCCTCAACTCCGACGTTAGATGCCAAATTGCTCCACGGCTCACGCGCTTGCGTCTGCGGGTTGATCTAGTGTGTTCTGGCGAATTCCTCGATAACTTCAGCGTAGTACTCGCGCGCCGCCGCAATCTTGGTTTCAATCAACGCCTCCTTGGCAGCGTCGCGCTCGATAGTCCATGTGGTCAGCCGCATGCGCTCGGGTATGTGGCCGACAACGTGCAGCGATGCCGGTTCGTATCCGATCAGTTCTGGCGGCGTGTCGAGTAGCACGTAGGCAACTGTCCACCGCTCTGCGTCCCACAACTTCATGTAGGCGCGAGCCTGCCACTCGTATAGGCCGGCAGTGCTTCCGCTTTGGATGTCGGCGGCAGTGATTGGGAACGTCGCGGCGCTCCAAGCGCACTTGGTGTCATACCCGTCTAGCGTCGCACTGTCGAACAGATCGCATTCGCCAGTCAGCCCGCCGACCGTGCGCCGCTCGGTGTTCTTCACCAGAGACAGCCCGCGAACCGAGTTCAGCAGCGCGATAGCTTCAGGCTCGCACTGGTTGCCCTTGTCAAACTGGCGCGACTGAATGATGAAGTCGATTCCGAGCACGTCCTGTGCGACAAGCTCGCGGATGTAGGACCGCGCCGTTTCAGACAGCGGGCCGGCAGACTTGCTGCGCGGCTCGCCCATGATCTTGCCCAACGATGAGCACAGCATGATGAAGCTCACGATTGAATCTCTCCATAGATGCGGGCGTGTGTGAACACGTCTTCGGCCTTCTTGCCGTCGCGCACGATCTGGCAAACCGCGATGCGGTCTTCCTTGTGCTTCAGCTTCAGGGCTTTGCAAACTTCCATCGCTGTCTTGTAGTCGGCGAAGAACTTCGGATCGTGGCTCACCATTAGGTTGATGTTCTCGCGTCGCACTGCGGCCCATATCCCGCCTACGCCGTCATAGTCGCCACATTGCCCCCATCCTTCCGAGTGCATCCCCATTGCGTAGTCCACGGCGTTGCGGCTCGGGTCGATCAGGACAGCGAAGTCAACGTCATTCGCTTCACGGATGTACATCGCGCTACCTATCAGCGCGAAGTCCAGCACGCCCGGAAGCGTTGGAATCAGCATCGTGCCGGCCGCAATCTCGGCTTCGATGTTGATGGATGGCAATGGCGCCGGTTGCGGTAGATCAAACATTGCCCTGCTCCTGCGCCGCCACGCCCTTCAGGAACTCGCGGTGCTTGGTGACGGCTGCCATGAACTCGCCCAGCCCCTTCGGGTCTCGCGTCTTGTTGAATACTGCCGTTGCCTCGCGCGTCACTTTGTCTAGCGATTCCTCTGTCGTCGTTTCGCTGATGCGCTGCACCCACTCGACGCTAGACCCGCCGTCGGCGGCGAAAGCAAGCTCTGGCGTGGTGTCGCCATCCTTGATCGCCGTCAAGATGCCGCGCAGCGCCAGCAGTTGTTCCTGCCCGATGTCGGCATCGCCGCTAAGGCCGAGTTTCGCCAGCACCTGTTCCTTCGTGATGCCGTAGTTCAGTAGCGCCTTGAACGCCTCGGCGCGTCGTGTCGGCAGCGTCTTGACATCGCCCATTGCCGTGCGCCGGGCGCCTTCGTACATGTCTGACCAGAAGGCTTTAGGAACGCCCTTCAGGATCGCGTTGCGCAGCGCAATCGAGCACGCCGCGTTAGCCGTCACGCCGATCATGTCGGCGCCGAATCGCTTTCCAGACTTGTTAGTGATGCGCCGCTGCACCTCGTAGGTTATGGCGACGTTCTTTTGCAGGTCATGGAACACGCCCTGCGCCGTCACGAACTCGCCCTGGTCACTAACCACGCGCGCACCGGCCCGGCCGTTGCCCCATGCAGACGCGACTACCTCGGCAAATCGCGCGCTCGGGCCTTCGATCATCTTCCCATCGCGCGGAATGGCGTAGATGCACTCCTGCGCGACCTGCTCGCTGATCGTCACCATGTCCATCACGTCGCGGCGGAACTGCGCGATGCTGCGCGGGTACTTGTGCGCGGTCGCGATCTGCATATCAATCTCGCTCTTGTTGAGCAAGGCGACGGTGCCAGCCTCGGCGCCGAGAATCTCGCGACCTTCAATCACTTCTGCGTTCATAGCTCTCTCTCCTGTTGTTGAGTTCAGCGGCGTGTCATGAGAAGAACGCCAGCAGCGCCAGCCATCCGAATCCCGCAGCGCTCGCCGCGACAGCAGCCAGCAGCGCCAAGCCGGGCCAGCTCACTTCGCGCTGGCGCGGGATTCGCGGTGCGGCGTCGAGAGGCGCCGGGTCCGTTGGGATGGTGTCGGCAAAGTCCGGGTAATAGATGTTCATGTCAGCTACTCCACCAGTGCACTAGGGCGGCAGCCAGCAGGACCGCCATTACTGTGCAGACAATCACGTCTGCGATGCGCGATGTCCGAGGCGGCGCCAGCAGCGCCGTCTGCAGGTTCGCCGCGTCTGCGCTCAGGCGTGACGAAGGCGCGTTCAGTTCCTCGTAGAACCCGCTGGCGCTGTCCTGGCGCACGATGTGCTGCGGGGTCCATCGGGCGCCGACGTGCGGGCGCTGGACGAGGCGCATGGCGCGGTCGCCGCTCTGCCTCAGTTGGTCGGCGCTCATGCCGCCACCTCAAGCACTTCATTCGCGTTCGCGCGGCGCAGCAGCATTTCGCCCAGCGTGCGCAGTTCGTCGTGCGTGGCGTAGGCCTGCAGGTAGACGGCGCCGGTTGTGATGCACACGACGATCAGTCCATCTTCGGCCAGTGCTTCACCGATGCGAACGGCTGTGCGGCATTGCGGGTAAAGATCGGAATAGAAGGTGACTTCGTTTCTCATGCTGCGCCTGTGCATCGTGACCATCACAGTCCTTTCATTTGGCCGTTTGCTTCTGGCTACGCCCCTGCGGTGCCTACTTCTCGGCGAACTGAATGCAGTCGGCCGGCACACTGCGCTTGGCTTGACTCGTCACCATCAATTGGGTGCGAACCGTGCGCAGAATTTCTCGCGCCTGAGCGGCGATGGCATCGCCTTGGCCCGGTTGAATCTTGCCGGCGCGAAGCTCGGTCAGGGTGTTCCAAAGTTCCTTCTTCAGATTGCCTGCGTTGAGGTCTTGGTCAGCCATAGTTCTCTCCTGCGCTTCTGCGCGCTACGGGTGTAGTAGCCATTGGCTACGCGGCGCTCATAGGCCGTGGCCTGCGAGCGGATTTCCTTCTCAAGATCGACAAGTAGCCTGTGCGCCTCGGCGAACTCGCCATACTCGGCGCTGTTGCGCTGCAAGTCGTATATGTGCTTCTTGGCTTTGTATTCGGGCCGCCTGCAATACTCGACGTGAGATGGCATGCGATTGACTCTGTACGCCGCGTGTCGGCGCAGCATTTCTCTGTGATTCGCGTAGTAGGCGCTGCGCTTGCGCTCGCGCAGAACTTCGCCAAGGCGCTCGCGCCTGACCTTGTCATATGCCGCCTTCTCCGCCTTCTTCTGCTCTGGCGTCTTAGGCATTGCGAGGCGCCGCGCAAGGCCGGCGCAGACCCGACCGCAGTACAGCGGAGCACCGATCTTGTCAGCGCTATTTGCGCGGCCTGTCTCTGCCGCGAAACTGTCTCCGCACTGCGGGCAGGCGCGATGCCGCATCACAGAACACCCCAGTATATGAGCCCGCAGATAGCCACCGTGACGGCGGCGAGAAACAACAGCGCGCGGTCTGCGCTGGTCATGCGCGAGCGTTCGTACCGCCAAGCTGCCCAGCCAGGGTCTGCGGTCATGCGGTCAACCGTGCGTCCAGCGCGCGGCAGCGTGTATTCGGTGTGATTCATGCCGACACCTCATGCTCGATGGCCTGCAGTTCGGACAGCCGGCGATTCAGCTCGGAGACACGCGCCGTGAACTCGGCGGTCAACTTCTTCTTCTCGGCCTCAAGCGAAGCGACCATCGGCGCAACGGGGTCGAAGTCGGCGGGGACTGTGAATGTGACCGCCGTCTCCGCGACGATGAAGTCATCTTCGCGCGCCGCGTCCGTAGGCGACACTCGCAGGTCGAGCCCATCAACTTCTTTGTAGATGGCGCCGTACCCTTTGACGCGCTCTGCTCGCACGAACACCGGCAGCGTGATGGTCTTGCCGGCCAGCGGCTTTGTCTTGCTCATGATTCGCTCCTGATGCAGTAGGTGTACTTCCCAAACTTCTCCCCAATCCGCTGAGCCTCTGCATGCGCTGAATCGCGGTCAGTCGCGGTAAGGTCAAAGCGGATCGGAACGTTTGTGCGCGCGGGTGTGATGTAGGCGGTCATTACCAGCGCTCCATCTCGTCGCGGTACGCGCGATCTGCCGCTTCTTCGGCTGCTCCTCGGTAGTCGCGCTGAAGTTCCCGCAACTGCTGTTGGTACTCTTTCTGAGAAATCAGCCCATCCGCCAAATCGCGTTCAAGCTGCTCTTCTTCGCGTTCCCATTGGTTCATGTCGTTTGCTCCACAGTTGCCACTTCCTCAAGCTCATTGATCGCCGAGCGCACCAAGTCCTGCGCCGCGTCGGTGTCCCTGCGATTCAGCGCCATCTCGGCACGGCCGAGCGTTTCTTCGCACCGCGCAATCGCTATGCGGATCGAGTCAATCAGGCCGTCCGTTTCGTCGGGATCGGTGCGCGGGTCGTTCTCGTGACCGACGCACGCCGGCCAAGATTCGGGGTCTCCGCGTCCTGCGATGTAGATGGCGTTCATGGCGCGATTCCATCGGCGGAAGCAAGCGCAGCGCGCCCGGATTCCGTTACACAGTAGATCGGGTCGCCGCCGGATAGCGGGTGGCCCGGCCTACGCTGCATCAGGCCAGCAGCGACGAGCGCTTCGCAGTGCGGGTAGTCGGTGCTGCCGGGTCCGGTCACGAAGTGGTTGCGCCATCCCATGCTGCCGCTTCCGGCGCCGAGAGCATGGCGAAGAATGTCTCGCTGTTCTTCCGACACGCCGGGGCTCCCATTAGAAGCAGCGGCCAAATCTCCATTGGGATTTGTGCTCATGGCCGGCGCGCGCCAGCTTTGGTTGGGGAGGTGGTCATAGCCGCTCCTGTCTTGCGAACTGGCGCAGCGTCAGCGGTTTCTGCTCCGCCGCCAAAATCTTGCGCTCCAAGACTTCGGCCTTCGCGCACATTGCGCCGACCTGACAAGCCAACTTCACCTCTCCGCGCTCAAGGATTCGCAGCGCCTCCATGAGTGACTTCTTCGCGCTGGCAATTGCCTCTTTGGCTTGGCGCGCGTCATTTGCTTTCAGGCTCATCTCGTCTCTCCTTGCCTGCGCCCTATGCGCTGGTCGATGGGTGGTGCCGCTGTGGGTGGTGCTCATGCGGCCTCCAACTGCAGTGCGTCGATCTGTGCGCAGACTTCGCGCAGGCGGGCGGTTTGTGCGTCCCTGGCAGCGTCCCCGGCAGCGTCCCTGGCAGCGTCCCTGGCAGCGGCACTGGCAGCGTCCCAGGCAGCTTCCCAGGCAGCGCCCCAGGCAGCGTCCCCGGCAGCGTCCCCGGCAGCGGCACTGGCAGCGGCACTGACAGCGGCACTGGCAGCGTCCCAGGTAGCGTCCCTGGCAGCGGCTAACTCCTGATCGCTAGCCGTGCCGTGCGCGTGCCTCTCAGCAACATCCAACGCGGCGAAGCTTCGCGCGTCGGTCATCAGGTGCTGCACCTGACGCGCGCACCAGACGGCATACAGGCGCCAGTGCTTGTTGTGCTCAGGCATAGCACGCAGGCACCACAGCGCATCATCCAAGCCGTTGCTGTCGAGGATCGTCAGCAGCGACAGCGGCTCATCATCTGCGCCGGTCTTTCCCAGGTTTTTAAGTAGCTTCTTCCATCCATCGGCGCAGGGGCTGTGTTCGCGGATCGCGTTGAGTGTTGTGGTGCTCATGATGCCTCCATACCGTAGAAGTCGGCGAAGGCGCGGCACTTGTCGGCGACTTCCCGCAGGCTGCTGAAGATCTTGCAGCCGCCCGTGTGGAACCTGCCGCCGTAGCCCAGGCGCCGAGTCCACACAACCCACTGCCCGCTGCTATTGCTGAGCGTGTAGCGCACGCCGCGCGCTTCGGTGGTCACGTACTGCGTGCCGGCGACTTCTTCGACTTCGTAGACCTGAACCGCTGCCATCTGCTTCCCCTTCTGCGCCTGCGCCCTATGCGCTGGTCGATGGGTGGTGCCGCTGTGGGTGGTGCTCATGAGGCCTCCAACTGCAGTGCGTCGATCTGTGCGCAGACTTCGCGCAGGCGGGCGGCTTGGGCGGCCCTGGCAGCGTCCACGGCAGCGTCCACGGCAGCGGCCCTGGCAGCGGTCCAGGCAGCGGTCCTGGCAGCGGCCCAGGCGGCGTCCCCGGCAGCGGCCCAGGCGGCGTCCCAGGCGGCGGCCCAGGCGGCGTCCCTGGCGGCGTCCCTGGCGGCGGCCAACTCCTGATTGCTAGCCGTGCCGTGCGCGTGACGCTCAGCAACATCCAAGGCGGCGACGCTGCGCGGGTCGGTCATCAGGCGCTGCACCTGCCGCGCGCACCAGACGGCATACAGGCGCCAGTGCTTGTTGTGCTCAGGCATAGCACGCAGGCACCACAGCGCATCATCCAAGCCGTTGCTGTCGAGGATCGTCAGCAGCGACAGCGGATCGTCGTCGGCAGCGGTTTTGCCCAGGTGCTTGAGTAGTTTCTTCCAGCCGTCGGCGCAGGGTCCGTGTTCGCGGATTGCGTTGAGCGTTGTTGTCGGCATCTGCTTCCCCTTCTGCGCCTGCGCCCTGTGCGCAGTGATTGGTGGTTGGGCCGCTTTGGTGGGGGAGGTGGTCATGCGACCCCCAATGCGTCGCGGGCGATGTCGTCGCACTCGTCGGCGTCAAGGTCCATGCCGAACGCGCTTTCGATGTTGTGGCCGAGCGTTTCGACGGTCCAGCCATCACAGGCAGCAATGCAGTCTTTCGCGTGCTCCATCGCTTCGGCGCGCAGGATCACAGCGTCTGCATCGCTGGACTCCAGTTGCGCCATCGCGGACGCGCCGTGCATCGCCTGAGCCAGCGGCGACTGCAACGCATCTGGCCAGTTAGCGGCTACCAGTGTGCGGACTTGATCTGCGTTCATCCCGTCTCTCCTTGCCTGCGCCCTGTGCGCAGTGATTGGTGGTTGAATCAATCTCCCCAGCGCGTGACGCCGGGGACGTTCGGGCGTGGGTCGAAGTTGTCCGCGTCGCGGAACAGCGGCAGCGGCCCGACGAAAGCGGGGTGCCCAGGGCGGGCGATACGAAGTAGCGGATTACGCGTGTACTCGCGGGCGATTTGCCGGGCGATGCGAGATTCGAGCGTCTCCATCGGGGGCATGGGGGCGAAGATGTCGTTCATGATGTTCCTCAGCAAGTTTGTCAATCGACAGGAGCCATTATGGCATGAGCTCGAGGTCGTGTAAACAACTATTTTTCAATTATTTGCTAGTACAATTCATAGCAACTGTTTGAAAATAAGTATTTACAGTCCTCAGCCCTTGCACTACAATGTGTTCACCGTCGAGCAATCCCGCTCGGCGGCTGCTGAGGAGAGTGGAGAATGATCACAAATCTGACTGGCAAGACGGTCGACCTGAACTTGGTCGGCCTCGATGGGAACGCGTTCGCGATCCTCGGGGCTTGGCGGCGTGCCGCTCAGCGCCAAGGTTGGACGCTGGCTGAGATCACACTCGTGATCGACGAGGCAACCAAGGGCGACTACGACCATCTCTTGCGGGTCATCATAGTTCATACATCTAACTAACGGAGGGCGAAGCAAGCCTAATACTTCCGAGCCCGTCCGCCGACCTGCGACGCCAGCTGGGCGGCGAGCTCCGCTGGCGAGGCCCCGAGCCAGCGCTCGGCATGCCGAACGATGTAGTAGCGGTCTACACCCTTGGGTCCGCGCAGTGGTAGCCCCTGGTTGGCCCTTGGGACCGCTGCCCGCCTGAGTTCCCGCGACAGCCCGTTGGCCGTCACCCGCTTGGCGTCGAGCGGGTCGTAGATCCCGAGCAACTCACCAGAGGTGAACAGGTCGCCGACGATCGGCACCTCGCCCACTCGCAGCACGGCGTCCGGATCCACTCGGAGCTTGTTGACCCACTCGCCGAGGTCTGATCTGCTATCCGCTGTCATCTGGTCCTTGGCCAGTGTCCGCCTGGCCGGGGCCGATGGGTTGAAGTCGCCAAGGTCGAGGTGCAGCAAGTAGTGGAACAGCGCTGAGGGGCCAGTTGTGTCCAGCCAGAGGCTGTAATCCATGTAGAACATCTCATCCCTCGCGCCTGACTGCACCTCATGGATGAAGTAGCGGCGGTCGTCATTCTCGAGGAAGAAGGCGTCAGGGTGGTTCGAGGTGAAGTAGTAGTTGACACAATCAGGAACCGTGTACTCAGGCATGAACTTCGCGTTGACTCGGAGCTCGCGTTGCGTGATGAGCTTCTTGAGCAGGTCGTTGTCTTGCCGCTTGTTGCTCCCAGTCACGTCGTCGCCCATGACCAGCTGCTTGGCCTCAGCCCAGCTGTTGAACCCGGCGTGGAGACTGTCAGAACCGATCTCGGTGAAGTTCTTGCCGTAGATCCGGCCTAGTGTGTAGCCGAGCAGTGACTTCCCAGTCCCGTGTCTGACCCCGTGGACTAGCGCGGCAGTGAACATCTTCGTACCCGGGTACTGGATTGGGTAAGCACACCAGCGGAGGAACCAGAGCTTGTCTTCTGGGTCAGAGCCAGCGAACAGATGGTCGATCAACTCAAGGAATGGAGTGGTGTCGCCCTCCTCTGGTTGGGTGCCCCAACCTGACCAGAGGTTGTACAACGATCCTGGTCGGCCCTCGTTGATGAAGCGCTGGGCCCCTGGCTTGTAGGTGATACCAGCCACGTCTCGGCGCAGCGGCCATTTCATCCAGCTCGTGGCCACTGGAGCCTTCTTCAAGCTGACAGTGCCGTTGTCAGTGATCATGAGCTCAGCATAATCAGTCGATTGGTAGACTTCCTTGAATTGCGTTGAACTCATCTTGTCATCTGTCGCCTGGTCGACGATGATCCCCTTGCCTCGCACATAGACAAGACCGCGGTTCAGATCGAAGAGCTTACGAACCTGGGTCAGCGGCTGCCGGCGCTCTGTCAGTTCTGATAAACTGGCCCCGGGGTTCGCTACGCACCAATCATCTAATCCTTGTTTCTTGCCGTCATCGGCCTCGGGGATGTAGACGATGAATGGTAGCGCGCCGCGATCAGCCAGCTCCTCAGCCAGTGCGTTCAAGGCAGCTTGGACACCGGCTTTCACCACCACATCGGAATCGTACATGATATAGACGCGGCGCTTGACCCAATTGAATTGCTCGAGCTCCGGCAAGAAGGTGACGCCGAGGTTCGATGACTTGAAGTTCCAAACACCGCCTAAGCCGATTGCTGGGTAGCCTTCTTTGCAGGCCTTAGCTGCCTTGAGCTCGCCTTCAGTGATGATCAGGGTCTGGTCGGCATCCGGCACGATGGCCGGCCAATCAACTGATGGTGGAAAGTAAGCAACGACACCAGCTAGCGGCTCGTTAGTGTAGCGGATGTCATCCTTCTTGTCGCCGTCGGGCCTTAGGTAGCGGAGGCGGTAGAAGGCGGGCCAGCAGGGGTTGGCCGCCAGCGGCACGTGGAGCTGGGTAGGATCCCAGTACGTGATCTTCAGGCTGCATAACTCCTTGTACGAGCTGTGCAGGTTTACCGTATCAAGTGGCGAGAGAGCCTCAAACCGCAGGAGCTTGAAATCGGCTTCATCGAGCCCAGAGGTGGCTAATTTAGCGAGCGCGAGCTCGTAGGCGGCTGATGCCAGCCCAGCCACCAGCGTCAATGCTGGCGGCTTCTTTCTTCTTGCAGCCATGTCGTCCCTTCAAGCTGGGTCACCCCCAGCCGGTCCACGGAATCCCGCCCATCCCCAGCAGTTCAGGCGCCCTGTCGATGATGCCCAGCCATCATCAGGGGTGTCGCTGTCGGCCGGCCGAGCTGCTGAGGAACGGTGTGGACCAAGCCCGAGGGCTTGAAGGTACACGGTAGCGCGACAGCGACGAGCGCGATTCTAGCGCGTGGCTCGTCGGTGGCGTAAACTAGTACTACGACTTGATTAGTGGTGCCGGTGAAAGACGGCGGACGTCGTCCGGATCGCCCGTCTCGTTGAACTTGGTCTGAAGCTCGGCCACGGCCCCCGAGACCTCCTTGGACAACACCTCCCAGCGACCCTTACGGTAGAAGCTGAAGGCTTTGTTGGGTGAGCGGCTGATGTACATGCGCAAGGTGCTGACCGCGTAGCCGCTGAATTCAGCGGCCTCCTCGTATGACACCCTGATCGGATCACGGTTGCTGAATTGGAAGTGCAGGACCTTGGAGGCCTCTCTGCGTGGGCCCCAACCAGCCCGTATCTTGGCCCCGTGATCTAACTTCAGACTATCTTTGAGTTCCTCGAGAAGGTCGTCGAACTTGGCCCGATGGGCCGCGAGAGGCAACTTCGGTGTCGTCTGTTGGACGACTTGCTCAAAGGCTTGAAGTCTTGTAAGTAGGTAGTTGAAGTATTCGTGACGCATGATGAAGTCCTTGAAAGTGATCACTTTGAGCCAAAACCTAAGATCTGGGCACCAGGGCTCATGTTTCTAGTTGCTGTAACGCATAGCCCAGAGATCTATTCATAGAGAATAATATAGCATGTAGTAAGAGAGTTATTA
>OFQX01000284.1_pt1 | contig 16034 bp, 29 predicted proteins | sample 1542951 | NCBI WGS metagenome assembly OFQX01 (sample SAMN07774215, study PRJEB24372) | wastewater metagenome | isolation source: WWTP Novara (Effluent) | place: Italy: Novara | collected 2015-12
TCAATGATTCACTCGAAAGGAATTACACTATTGCTTGACACAGGAGCCGCATGGGGACTCCTAAATGGCCTTATGACAGGAAATAATTTACAGGCTTTATTCGGAATTGTGGCCGCTATTCTTGCAGCCTGGAATCATGGCTCACAGATCTACGATCGCAGACAAAAAAGAAAGCAAAATTTTAAATTATGAAATATTATCTCCTTCTACTGTTAGCTGTAATTATTGGCCAATCCTTTTGGGCCTCAGCTACAGTCTGGTACCACCAAAACCAAAACGAAAACCTGAACTTTTTTAAGGCGCTCATTGTGTACTTCAAAAAGGAGGTTGGGTCTTACGTGGTGGTATTGCTCCTCACTATTCTCATCATGTTTGTGCTTTCCGATTACATGGACTTAAATGTATCGAGGGCTGATCTGATCGCTAAGGGATCACTGAGTAAATGGGAGAACGCGCAAAAGATGTTCAGGACCTATGCCTCCGAGTATGGGGTATTCGCCCAATTAGTGGCATCATTATTCTATAAAGGCGGGGTTCAGGCTATTATGAAATACGGTAAAAGTCACGGCATCGAAGTCAACAACCCATGAAGCTGATCATTAAAATATTGAAGGCCGTTGTCATCGCCGTCCTGTGGATTGGAGTGGGGCTGGTATTGTACTGGCTATTCACGCACAATTATAACCCGAAGCCCGATGGCTTCAAAATAGAGCAACCATGAAAAAAAGACTCGAAAATTACAATCCATACGAACCACATCGCTGGGAAGCAGTAGTTATTTTATTTGCAGCTACCATAATCCTTTCCATCTTATTCAGCTCATGCCGGACTACAAAGTCAACAACAGATCGTATCCAGGAAAATACCACGGAGAAGTCTATCAATTATAAAGAGAACTGGGAGAATGATCAGCTGTACATCCACCAGCTGGAGAGTCAGATCAAGGAATACGAGCTGGCCGGTGTGACTTTTAAGACACAACCATGTCCTGAAGTGAAGCAGCAAGATGGTAAACCTTGCCCGGACCGACCGGCCAATACCGTTGATATTAGTCCAGATGGATCTATTCACGCCTCCGGGGATATCCAGTCTATTTCGGTATCCAAAAAAAAGATCCAGCAGTTGCAGGAGCAGATAGCCGCTTCACAGCATCAAAAGTTCAGTAAGGATACCAGCTTTTTCTATGTAACCAGAACTTTTGATATAACGAAAACAGTAACCATAAAAAAAGGTGGGATACCATGGTGGGTATGGGTCCTTGTTGGCAATGGAATGATGTTAATGATCTGGCTGAACTGGAAACGTATCTGGCCATGGATCCAGCGATATAACCCTTTATTTTTTTTACCTGTAAAACGATAATCATGAAAAAAGACAATTGGTTCATCAAGACATTTCAGAACCCCTGGTTCATCTGTATGGTTGTAACAGTATTTACTGCTGTTATCAGCTTTTTCCAGATCAACAGCTACTGGGCTGATCAACATCATTTCAATGGAATTAAAGGCTGGCTGGGTATCGGGATATTCTTCTCCGGGCTCTCCATTTTCTTCCTGTATATGACCAATAAAACATCTAAGGGAACTGGTGGCTAAGTACACCATCCATAAAGGCACACACCGGGCGAAGCCTATCGGCTTTGCACTGTGGTATAATAAGCGACGCATGGATCGCCGTGTCTGCTTTCACACGGACTGCAAATACTGGCTGAATGGCCCCGATCAGCAGGACGTGAATAAGCTGTTTGGTATTGGCTATTTCCCCTCGCACATGGTGAATTCTGTCCGCTTTGGATGGAGGTATGATAAGGAGACCGGGAAAATCGAGCTACTGGCATTTATGCACACAGACAAGATTCAGACCTTCCGGTCTATCTGCCAGATCCGCTACAATCTGTGGTACCGCCTCAGTCTTCAAGTGTTCGAGTCCTACTATGAATTCATTGTATCGGATGACAATATCGGGATGACCTTGAACACAGTTCGCATTCCCAAATTCCACAAACACAAATGGAGCTATAAGCTGGGGCCGTATTTCGGCGGCAATCAAGTTGCGCCCAGCGATATGACCATTGAACTAAAAAAGCTATGAATAATTACAACGGATACAACTCCCGCCGGATTTTCGATGTGGCCGTAATGGATGGCATGCCGGAACTCCTCGCCCGCTTTATGGTGGGGCAATCGAAATTCGAGACCGGCGACTATAAGAACGATCACTGCAAACTGCATAATGCCTTTTTCAGCTATATGCTGGACCCGCATAGTCGCTGGCAAGTGCCAGGTGGCGGCCCTATAGCGGACAACGGCGCGCCTGTGGCCAAATATGCCACAATCGATGATAGCGTGCATGAGATGACCTCATGGATCAAGCGCCGTCAGAAAGACGGCAAATTCCCTAAGAACCTCAATGAGATCGATACCGCCGAGAAATATGCCTATTTGCTTCAGACCTGCGGCTTCTATCAGGGCTGGAAGCGGATAAAGGTGCCAAAGAAAGGCGGCGGTTTTGATTGGAAATATCTCACAGCAGCCGATAATCTGGAGCTATACACAAAGGGCATTGAAAAAGGAATGGCTGATTTAACCTAAAACGAAACTGAATGAGAAAAATAGATGTGGTAAGGGAGTATCGGGATAGACACCCGGACTGGCCAAATCTGAAACTTGCACGGGTTATCTACAAACATAATAGCAAGCTATTCACTTCCGAAGAAGCTGTGCGGACAATGGTTCGTGGAATACAAGGCCAACTCGGTAAAAGAAATCAGTTTGTCAACACACATAAGCAACCCGCCCGACCCTACAACCCATACAAGCTCCCCGACTCCGATGAAACATTCATTCCGCCTTACAAGTTAACAGGACATAAAAGGGTGGCGCTGTTCAGTGACATTCACATCCCATATCATTCAATCACCGCACTTACCGCCGCGATTCAGTTCACGAAAAAGGAAAAGCCAGATGCCCTTATCCTGAATGGCGACGCGCTGGATTTTCACGGGCTATCCCGGTTTCAAAAGGATCCCCGCAAAAAGAATTTCGCACTGGAGCTGGACACCTGGAGAGCCATGTTTGACGTATTTGCAAAGGAACTGAAGTGTAAAATCTATTACAAGATCGGTAACCACGAAGAGCGGTATGAACATTACCTGTGGATGAAGGCCGGAGAACTGGTAGGAGTAGAGGAATTTGATCTTTCCAATATTTTACAGGCCCGCGCTAAAGGCATTGAGATCATTGGCGGTAAAACGATCATTGAAGCAGGCGGATTATGTATCCTGCACGGCCACGAGTTCGGGTCTTCCGTATTCTCTCCGGTGAATATCGCCAGAGGGCTTTACATGAAGGGCAAAGTATCCGCAATTCAAGGCCACAATCACCAGGTGTCAGAACACACTGAGCCGGATTTGAAAGGCAAGATTGTCACCACGTGGTCGCAGGGATGCTTGTGTGAACTGCATCCGGCATACCTGCCTTATAATAAGTGGGCTCACGGATTCGCGATCGTGGATATTGACGGTGACAATTTTCAGGTTCGAAACAAACGTATTCATGGTGACAAGATACTGTAATCATGCCAAAGAAAATAAGGATAGAACTTGACTACGATATCGGCGATTTCGTCTATCTGGTCACAGATACCGATCAGCAGCGCCGGCAAGTGATCGCGATAATTATAAATCCGAATGGAGTGCTGTATCGGTGCATGCTGGGCATAGAAGAAAGCTGCCACTACGCCATAGAGCTATCTGGCGAAAAGCAGGTCATCTAAATATTTTTTCTCATAAGCAGTTGGTTTTTGGTTGAGCCTTTCCGTTTCCACGGAGAGGCCTTTTATTTGCAGAACTGTTTTAGGGATATTGCAGTTTTGATAGTAAATAAAAGGAAATCAACCTATTATAATATTGGCAGACATCCGCTCGGGACCTCTTCGCAATTCCCCTAAAAGCCCCATCTGACGGGGCTTTTGCTTTGTGGTAGCCGCTTCCATCAGTTTGCTTTAATGGTCAGGAGTGGTGAGAAGTGGTCAGAAACCCTATATTTGTTTTAGGAATCCTTTAGTAAGCCATGACCAAGTACTCCATTAAATTATTGCTTTGGCAACATGACAGTAACGCGAAAAGCGACTACCCAATATACATAAGAATAACCATTGACCGGCAGGTCAGGTATTTGGCCACCGGTTACCACATCCCGGAGAGCCAATGGGACAGCAAAAACGAGATGGTGAAAACCTCTCATCCGATGTGCGATACGATCAATGCGGACATCACTTCCAAAAAGCACGCAATAGCAAAAGCGATCGTGGATAAATCCATGAAGGCTGAAGTGGTCACGGCATCCCAGATAAAGGATCAGTTTTCATCAGGTAAAAACCTGCACAACTTTTTCGACTTCGTGGATTCATTCGTAAAAGAGGTTCAGCGTAAAAGAAGACCTGGCACGCTTGAGAATTACCGTAAACACACACTGCGGCTGGAGCTGTACCACGGCAGCAGGTCACTCTCATTTGAACAGATCGATCACCAGTTCCTTGCTGCGTATGAAGAGAAGCTGCGTGAGAAAGTAGGATCCAATTACACCCACGCCCTTTTCAAGACCATGCGGACGATCTTCAATGCCGCTATCCGCAGAGGGCTGATCACTCACTACCCTTTCCGGACTTATGAGAATCCCAAATACGAAGCTCCGCAGAAGGATTACCTGACGCTGAAGGAGCTGGACAAATTTGAACAGTTTGCAGACACGACTAAAGATCCGGTTTTGCGACAGACAGCTGTATACTTCCTGCTGGGGTGTTACACAGGTCTGCGGATCAGCGATTGGACAAAATTTGACTTGTCAAATAATGTCAAAGATGGAAGGATCTATCTGCGCGCCACTAAGAACAATGAATGGATCACTATGCCTGTGGTCAGCCGGTTCAAAAGGCATATTGCCCGTATTCGCAAGACAGCCTTGCTGATTGAAGAACCTACAATCAATGAGAAACTGAAGAAGATCGCAAAGGAAAAGGAGATCTCCAAATACATCACCAGCCATACAGCCCGTCACACATTCGCCATTACCATGTGCGCGGAACAAGGCATCAGCTCGGAGACCTGCGCTGAGTTGATGGGGATCACCGTGAAAACCGCAGTGGAGAATTACTACCGGGTCACCAACCGGAAAATAGACAAGGAAGCCCTTGCTGCATGGGCTAAACTTTAAGTCAGCTCCGCCTCGACAGCCCGCACTGCGTCCTTTAATCGCTGTAAGGCTGTCTTGCCAGGGATTCTCATCATCTGCTGATCCAGCCCTGCCAGCCAGTTCAAATTCACCTTATACAACTTTGACGCGGACACCATTTGCGCTATTGTGAAGTTCTGCCGGCCAGTCTTCACGTGTGAGATGTTCTTAGGCTCAAAGCCGATGGACTCCATGAAGGCTGTAGAGTGTTCCACTTTGCCGGTGTCAACACAGTGCGCCATCAGTAGCATCATTCGCTGATTCCAGATAGGTATTTTGGGAGGCATTATAACTTGTAGTTGGTTATAAGATTCACGATGTTTTGAATCAGGGGTTGTTTTTTCTCGTCAATATCCAGATTGATGTCCGCTTCAGTGGTTTCAAATCGGATTTTTGTTACTGTCTTAGACTTCAATATTTCGACGTCATCAGGAGAAAGCAAGAGTGTGTAATAAATCCGGTCTCCAGAGGAGACAAGCTGATAGCTTCCAAAATTGTTAAAAGTAAGAACGGACTGATCTGCGAGCTTCAGATAGATCTTCTGCTTTTTATCAACTGAAGTGACCTGATCGGCTGTCACAGAGAACCACAGTGACTTTGAGGTATCTGAAGGAGATTTATCAGTCTTTGCAGTGATAAAAATCACTCCCTGAACGGAAATACTATTTGAAGCGAATTTTCTCCCCCTCAGCTGCTCGTCTGTAGTGCTGACAGTTCTACCGCCATTGAATTCATCCTTTTCATCTTTGTCTATTTTCTGTGCTGATCCTGCCAGACACAACAGTAAAAGAAACCCTGTTAACTGAATTCGCATATTAGAAGGTTTATCGGTTTATGATGACAGAATTGGTATTTCTCTTAATCACTCCGGTAACTACAAACAAATTGATGATCTCCTTTTTGGGGAGTTCGAATGGCGGGTAGGCCAGTTTCCCGTCTCTGGCGCCTCCCTCGAACTTCATGATATTATCCGAATAGCAGATAATGAGGTCTCCGTCTGTATCGTCATTCTTATAGAACAGTCGCTTCAGAAGCCTGCGATCCCTGGTCTCAATGACATATACCTCACCGGGCTCAATAAAATCCTTCGTACACTTCACCAGTCCGATCACGCAGCCGGGAGGGTAGTTGGGTAGCATGCTGTTCCCATAGATTCTGATAGCGGCCTGACTGTCGTGTAAAAGGTCTCCTACGTCAATGGTTCCACTGGGTGCGTGTATAGGGCTCATATCTGTCTCTGTAAGCCCTGCAGAAGCCGGGGCGTCATAGAATGGTATTGTCTTTTTACGGCTGTAATCGGGCGCAAAATCGCGTTCATGGACGGCGTGAAGTGTTTCATGTGGAACTTTCTCCACCTCGGATATCCAAGCCAAAATTATCTTCTCGTCATCCGCTTTCGGGTTTGTGCCTTCCTGCCGCCATTTATACACCCGATCCTTTGGAATCCCCGTCTGGCGTGAGAAAATAGGCACGCTTACACCTGCGGAATCGAAGGTTTTAAACAACTTGATTACTAATTTGTTAGGTTTATTTGCCACTTTGTTGCAAAAATAAATTGTACTTTTCTCCATAAAAATTTGGAGAAATGGAGAAACCTCCTGTATATTTGCTACATATTAAAATTACGAAACAAATATATGAAAAGGCTTTACAGAATCATCGCATCAGGTCTTCAGCGGTTAGATCGCTCAGGCCGTCGTCAGCGTCGCCTTGCAGCTCGCGAAGCAAAGCTCGATGCTTCGTTTCAACATACTCAACAATTTTTGCAGACTCTTGACGGTAAAATTTTGAGCATGCCGTCCGTACATCATCTGAACAACCCAGCTTATCCAGGATAAACCCAAATAGATTTTCCTGATTGCGCACATAGCTGAATGTCGCGATCTGCATTTTCAAAATAGCGATTAACGCTTTTCTCTCTGAAGTCATAAACAACTGATTTATATGAAAATTAAACAAAGCATACTGGATATCATCGACAATCCGCAGACCCGCACCAAGCTGGCTATGGATCTGGGATGCGGCGAACAGTCCGTGGCCTTACAGCTGCGGAATAATAAGCCCAATGGCCGGTTAACTAAGATGGATGCTCTTCGTGCTATCTCAAAGGAGACTGGAGTGTCTGTGGAAGAGATATTGGAGGAATCACAGGAGAAAGAACTGCAAAACTAAGCCGTTATAATCACGATTGCAATAGTAAATTAACGATGGCACTCGACCCTCAAATAAAAACTGAACTGGTACGCATTAATGCGAAGCTGGCCCATATTAGTCAGAAGCAAAGCCGCCAAACATGGGTTAAGCCCAAGTGGATCACGGATTTAACAGGGTGGGGGAGTGAGAAGCTTCGCCAGGCACGTGAGGAGAATTTGATTCAACACCGCAGGGCAGGGAAAAATTTCGAATACCTGCTGGAATCCATTCCAGATCAATTCATCAAAAAAGCTGTATGAGAAAGTTAGCCTTAATGCTGGTCCTGGTGATCGCTTTCATCAGTTGTAAAAAAGAAAAATTGACTGTCTGTGGTACCGTGTGGGACAAAGGTCATGATCGCAACGGATGGTATCTGACAGTAGATGACAGACAGGTCCGGGTTGATTCAGTCCGGTGGATGAATACAGAAGTCAACTCTCAATTCTGCAACCAATAAAACCAATTATATGTACACTGACATTAAAACCTTCGAGGATGCTTGCGCCAAAACCGGCCACGATCCTATCACTTCACTTCCTTTCGCGAATCCCGCTGACGGCCTCCAAATTGCCGCTAACGGCTTTGTAAAAGCCTGCATTGTTACAGAAGCTCTGAATGACGGCTGGAAGCCTAACTGGGAAGATTCATCTGAATACAAGTACAACGCAATGTTCAATATGCGTGGTGGCTTTTCGAGCGCGCGCTACGATATCTGGTCCCTGCGCTCGTTCGTCAGCTCCCGCCTTTGCTTCCCGAGTGCAGAGATTGCGATTTACGCAGGAAAGCAGTTCACGGACATTTTCAAACAATTCATGGTTCTCTAAACCCCTGTTGTATGACTCACTACGAACAATTCCAAATGGAACGGTACGGCAACGTACTCCCCGGTTCTGACCAACAGCCTGAAGAGATGGAGTCTTCTCACAACGATTTCCGCAGCTGGCAGATAGATCACTACACTGAGCGCCTTGCTGAAGAGACCAGGATTGAAGGAAAAGCATTCCTGCGTAGTGAATTGCATAACCTCAAAAAAGCAACATCATGTTAGAACTACTTGCAGCCTTCGGGACATTACTGTGGAGCCTTCTGATCATCGTGGTTTTTCTGGGCATTGTGATCTGGTGTGACCGCAAAAGGGCGAAAGACCTGGAGAAAAAACACAGCTATCCCAGCGTGAAAAAGTACTCCAGAGAAGTGAACCGCTTACTGGAAATGGATGAGCACGAGTCAGCAATCAGTTAGCATAACAGTCACGGCCCTATGAACCCTTTTTATCAGTTAACCTCTAAATTTTTAATAATGCAAACCCTGCAAATTGACGGCACAAAAGCCAGAACGCTTTACCCTACCGCCACCAAAGAATTCAAAACCATGCTGGAAGATTCTTTTGGCAAAGAGTACTTCTCTCTGAAGATCACTGATCGCGTGAAGACATTCGAAGATGCCTGTCGTGAACTGGGTATTGACCCCCTTCAATTCAGTACGACTTGCGCCGGTGATAGTGCGGATGAAATCGCCTACAAGCAAATCAAAATCATTGCACGTGCCCTCAATGAGGGATGGACTCCGAACTGGGATAACGCCAGTGAATACAAATACTACCCCTGGTTCCATATGCGTGGTGGCTTTTCGTACGCGAACTGCGATTGCTGGCACCAGTTCTCGGGCGTCGGCTCCCGCCTTTGCTTCCGCACAAGCGAACTGGCAGAATATGCCGGCAAGCAATTCACGGCGATCTATAAGGCTTTCATGTGTCTTTAATTAATCAACCATAAAAAATCAATTTAAATGAACATTACCGTAACTCTCACCGCATCTCCCGAGCTTTTGTCAGCGATTCAAACCCTGACGGCTGCATTGGCGGGTGCCGGTCAGACCACAAAAAAACCGGTGAAACAGCAGGTTGCTGCTGCCCCGGCAAATGAACAGCCCGTTCAAAGTCCTGCCCCTGTTTCTGAAGCAGTGAAAAATGAACCTGCAGCAAGCAATGATGAAGAAATCACGATCGAAGAGGTCCGTGCTCTGGTGCAGGAGAAATCCAAAGCCGGGAAACGCGAAGTGATCAAAGCGATCCTGACTGAATTCGGTGTGCCCCGCGTGACCGATCTGGGGAAAGATCAGTATCAGCCTTTTGTAACCAAAGTAAAAGCTGCCTGATGTCTCACGCCATCTTATCACCCTCTGCCGCATCGCGCTGGTTAAACTGTACGCCTTCAGCTCGTCTGGAGCAGCAGTTTCCGGACACCAGCAGCGATGTGGCTAAAGAGGGCACGCTTGCCCACAGTTTGGGCGAATTACTTATCTCCCTGAAAAGTGGAGCTGTGGATGAAGCCGAGTATCAAATGCGACTCAAAGCTATCCAGGCTGATAAGTTTTATGATCCTGCCATGATGGATCACTGCGAGGATTACGCGGTATTCGTCATGGAGAGATTCGCGGAAGCGCAGTCTCACACAAAAGATGCCATCCTGTTTTTGGAGCAGCGTCTGAACCTTACAGATTACATACCTGAGAGCTTCGGCACCGGTGACACTGTGATCATCGCTGATGCAGTTCTTGACATCGTTGACCTGAAATATGGCAAAGGTGTACCGGTATCAGCTGAACAGAACAGGCAAATGATGCTGTATTCACTGGGCGCCCTTCGTGAGTTTGACTATATGTATGCTATCGACAAGGTTCGCATGACCATTTTCCAGCCCCGTCTTGACGGTATATCCACCTGGGAAATGGATGTAGTGGAGCTGAAGCAATGGGCGGAAAACGAACTGAAGCCCCGTGCAGCCCTGGCATTCGAAGGTAAAGGCGATTTCGTACCAGGCAAACACTGCCAGTTCTGCAAAGTCCGGGCTACCTGCCGCGCTCATGCTGAGATGCACCTGCAGGCCGCGAAGTATGACTTCAAAAACCCGGATCTGCTGGACGATGATGAGATCTCCGATGTACTTACCCGATCCTCTCTTTTCAAAAACTGGCTCACAGCGGTTGAAGAACACGCCCTGCATGAAGCCGTACACAACGACAAAAAATGGCCGGGGTACAAGCTGGTCGAAGGGCGCAGCAACCGCAAATATGCTGATACAGCCCTCGTTGCTGACAAACTGATCAACGCAGGCTTTGCAAAGGAGATCATCTACAAACCCGCTGAACTGCTGGGCATAACGGAGATGGAGAAAAAGATCACTAAAAAGACGTTTGCCACTGAGCTGGACGGCCTGATCATTAAACCACCTGGCAAGCCCGCACTTGTGCCGGTCGATGACAAAAGACCTGAGTACAATAGCGCGGAAGGCGCCAGAAAAGACTTCGAAAACGCATAATTCAACTTCTAAAATTCAACAATCATGTCAACAAAAACAGATGTAACAACATCAACGAAAATTGTTACCGGGCTGGTAAGGTTCTCTTACCTGCACGTGTGGGAACCGGTAGCAATTCAGGAAGGACAGGACAAAAAATACTCCGTGTCCCTCATCATCCCCAAGTCCGACAAAGTGACCGTGAACAAGATCAAAGCTGCGATCGAGGCTGCGAAGGAATCCGGGAAAGCTACCAAATTCGGGGGCAAGATCCCGGCTGCAAACTTCAACATTCCCCTGCGCGACGGTGACGTCGAACGCCCTGAAGATCCAGCTTACGCAAACAGTTACTTCATCAACGCCAATGCGAAGACCAAACCCGGTGTCGTTGACAAGGACTGTAATCCGATCATGAACCAGGATGACGTGTACAGCGGTTGCTATGGCCGTGCGTCCGTCACGTTCTACCCCTTCAATACCTCTGGCAACAAAGGGATTGCTGCGGGTCTGAACCACATCATGAAGCTCAAAGACGGTGAATCCCTGGGCGGTCGCAGCACAGCTGAGAACGACTTCGCTGAAGTGGACAACTCCGAGTTCGATGACAGCGACCTGATGTAAGAAATTTCGGATGGTGTAGTACAAGGCGGGATCGCCCTCAGGATCCCGCTCCTTTAAAACCCCTTACTGTTATGAATAGCCCAACTACCTACCAGATCACAGATTCAACCCCGATGCCATTCGGCAAATATCGCGGCAAACCGATAATCTCCGTTCCCGCAAAATACCTTCTGTACCTCTACGACAACCACTGCTCTCACGATGGCGTGAGAAAATACATCATTGACAATCTGGATGTCCTTAAAAAGGAAGCCGGACAAGGGCGCTAACCAAACAAATTACTGTTATGAAATACCTATTTACCTTCTCAATGGGCGTGCTATGCGGTCTGTGGGTGTACCACATCTGCAATCATCTGCACAGACCCTCCAACACTTCCATCATTGTGGCCACAATCGTGGTCGTGCTGATCGTTCTCGCGTTTTTCGCTTGGATACTGTGCATGGTAGGCAGTGACGCTGAAGTTAAAAACACCAAAAAGAATTTTCCTTTTCAATGATCCATATCGAATATACCCTCGCTGATGGCACCACGAGCCTGAATAGCTTTCCTTCTAACCGGAACGGAAACGCTGCGAGCATCAAATTTTTGGAAGGTCTGAAGGCGAAAAGATATGACGAGCCCTGGTATATGCACAGAGATAAGATTTTCAAACTGGAAGCTAAAATTAAGAAGCTGGGATCGAGAAGCAAAGTCCGGATACAGTCTGAAATAGAGATAAAAAAAATGAAAGCTGATCGGACTGAATTGCTTGATTTACTTGGGATCGCAGCGCCTCCCCACCAATTAAAAATAACTATTACTCATTCCTAATGTACACTCTCGGTATCGATATAGAAACTTACAGCTCTGCGGATCTCGCAAAGACCGGTGTATACAAATATGTAGAAGCCCCGGACTTCGAGATCATGCTGATGGCGTACTGCGTCGATGGCGGCGAAATTGGCATTGTGGATCTGGCTTGTGGAGAACAACTGCCGGATGCGATATATGACGCACTGGAAGATCCGGCAGTTTTGAAGACAGCTTACAATGCCAATTTCGAACGGGTGTGTATTGCAAAGCATTTCAGTGTGAGTACCGACCCTGCGCAGTGGGAGTGCACAATGGCGAAAGCTTCTATGCTGGGTCTTCCCCTGGGACTTGACATGACTGCAAAAGCCCTGCAGCTGAACGAGGGGAAAAGCGCCTCAGGCAAAGCCTTAATCCGATATTTCTCTATTCCCTGCAAGCCAACAAAGGTGAACGGACAACGGTCACGGAATCTGCCGGAACACGACTCCGAAAAATGGGAAGAGTTTAAAAAATATTGCTGTCAGGACGTGAATTTAGAACAGCAGATCCGTAACCGCATTTCTTTTTTCACTCCGCCTCCAGCTGAAGTAGCACTGTGGCAACTGGATCAGCGTATCAACGACACCGGTGTTCTGCTGGATCCTAAACTGGTGCAAAATGCCATCAAGCTCGATCAGGAGTTCGCACAGCGGCTGGGAACTGAGGCCATAAGCCTCACCGGTCTGGATAACCCCAACAGCGTGGCACAATTGAAAAAATGGATGGAGGAAGCCACAGGCGAAAAAGTAGCCTCTCTGAATAAAGAAGTGATCGAGCAGATGCTGAAGAAAATGGAGCCAGGGAAGGCAAAAAGGGTGCTACAGATCCGGCAGGAAATGGCGAAGACCTCAGTGAAGAAATACGAAGCAATGGCAAAAGCCATCTGCGCAGATCAACGGGTTCGCGGGCTGCTTCAATATTATGGAGCCAACAGAACCGGCAGATGGGCAGGAAGACTGGTACAGGTACAAAATCTCCCCCAAAATCATTTTAAAGATCTGGATTTAGCCCGTCAACTGGCAAGTGAATACGACAGCGAAATGCTGGAGCTGCTTTTCGGTAATGTCCCAAATGTTCTTTCACAACTCATCCGTACAGCCTTTGTCGCTTCCCCTGGCAACCGGTTTATCGTTGCTGACTTCTCAGCGATTGAGGCAAGGGTGATCGCTTGGCTTGCAGGTGAGAAATGGCGTAATGATGTATTCAGATCGCACGGTAAGATATATGAGGCGTCAGCTGCACAGATGTTCAAAGTTGACATTGACAGCATTTCACACATTGATGCTAACGGTAAAAAGGTTGAAGGCCCCAATTACCATTTACGCGCAAAAGGAAAAATCGCTGAATTGGCTTTAGGATATGGCGGTGGTCCTGCCGCACTTGAAAAAATGGGGGCATTGAAAAACGGGCTGCAACAGGAAGAGCTTCCTATTCTGGTCAATATGTGGAGATCCACCAATAAAGCGATCGTGAAATATTGGGAACAGGTAGAGGAAGCTGCAATGCGGACAATTTATCCCGGTGAATTTATGACCATTAAACACGGGATCCAATTCACAAGAGAAAAGGGCGCACTGTTCATAGCTCTTCCCAGTGGCCGTAAGCTGTCATACCTGCGCCCGGATTTCAGAAAGGGAAGATTTGGCGGGGATGTCCTGACCTATGAAGGAATAGACCAGACTACAAAGCAGTGGGGAAGGCAGGAAACCTATGGCGGCAAGCTTGTGGAGAATATCGTTCAGGCTGTTGCCAGGGATTGTCTTGCTGATGCAATGCTGCGTATTGACAAAGCAGGCTATAAGATCATTCTCCACATACATGATGAAGTAGTGATAGAAGCCCCTGAAGGAAAAGGATCACTGCAGGAAGTACTCAGCATCATGAAAACACCGATCTCATGGGCCAAAGATCTTCCACTGGGAGCTGAAGGATTCGAAACAAAGTATTATAAAAAACAATAGATATGACTTATAAAAGCAAAAAAATACCAGCGCGGCACGTACAGCCGCTTTCGGAGAAAGTACTCGACCGGATAGATGAATATCTGGATACCACAAGCGCAATTTTAGAAGACTATGCAGTAGAAGACGGCCTGATCACTGAGCTGTCAGAAGCTGACAAGTCTTTGCAGTCTGACATCAGGGATATGATCCCAGAGGATGATTATGACAGTATCCTTGAACGACTGAAAAAGATGGATCTGGATGACGATATGAAAGCGCAGTTGCTTGACCTGTTCGATGAAGATGAAATCCTTTCCAAAGTGCAGGACTTCGGCCATTGCGTGATCAAGATCGACAATATCGTTGAACGGCAGAAGCTTGAGGACTTCGTGCACGCACACATTCATACTTCCCACAACCAGCAACAAACAAACGTATTTATCTGATATGCCGCGTTCAATTATTACGCCTCGGCAGGAGGCCTTTATCCGCAAAAACCGCTTAAAGATGAGCGCAGCTGCTATGTCCGAAAAATTCGGATTCAGAAGGCAGTTTGTAGGGCAGTGGATGCGCCGTAATGGCCTGCCAACTCCAAAAACCATAAAGAGGAAATTCCAGTCCCAGGCACTGAAGGGCAAGACGACTTCAGACCCAAAAACAGACCGCTTTTTAAAGAAGAATTTTCTGACGATCAGTGTGAGTCAGCTGGCCATCAAGGTAGGGCGCAGTGAGACATTTGTCAAAATAAGACTCCGTCAGTTAGGGCTTAAAATCCCTAAAGAAGTAATCCGTCAGAGAATCTTAGATAGCAGGATCAAACCCGGAACAACTCCGCCGAATAAGGGTAAGAAAATGCCCAAAGCCATCTATGATAAAGTGAAGGCCACAATGTTCAAAAAAGGGCGATTGCCACACAACACGAAAGAGGACGGGCGAATAGTAGTAAGGCATAATCACCGTGACCGGAAAGAAAGGCCTTACAAGTTCATTCGGATCTCGAAAGCGAACTGGAAAATGCTTCATGTACATATCTGGGAAAAGCATTACGGAGCAGTTCCGGAAGGCTGCATCATCACTTTCAAAGACGGAGATACAATGAACTGTGAACTGGATAATCTTCAGTGCATAACCAGGGTGCAGCATATTGAGAATATCCGCAACACAGATAATTACACAGCAAAGCTTCTTTCGCACTCCCGTGGTCGCGGGAAAATTGACCGGGAAATGCAGAAAGCGATGCTCAGTAATCCGACCCTCCTCAGTTTAAAACGCCATCAACTAACCTTAAATAAAGCTATCAATGAAACAGCTAATAAAACAGCTTAACGCTATGAAAGGCCGGAGTTATCTCTATGCCGGTCAGGTTCACAAAATTGAGAAGATAACGATCAATGAAGAGAATGACAAATTCGTGATCACCACAAACCTCAATGTCTTTGCCAGGAAATTCGAATCCGGGGTTGAATTTTTAAAATACTGGTCTGAAGTGGAAAACAATAAAATGGTCGTATCTGGACCACAGACAGTTGAAAACGCTCTGGCTGATGAGATGATTGCGATTCTCCGTGATAACATAGCGAAAGTGCAGGCAGATCCTGCTTATGTAAAACAGGCACAGCAGATCAATAACAACGTGAATTCAATTATCAATATTGTTAAAACTAAAATGGATTTCATCAAGCAAATGAGTAAAGACTGACGTAATGAGTAAAAACGCAACAATCATAATAGCGAGTCCGGAAGACATGACCGAGAAGATGGCAGAACTGGTAAAAGTACTGCACAATCTGAGATACTGGACTAAGTACTGGCGGTTAGTATATGGCAAAAAAGCCCGTGAGCAAAAAGAACATTGGGAGAAAAGAGCCGATGAATTGCTGGACGAACTCGGTCTGTCCGGACACGCTGATACG